>Ga0194133_10000209_pt1 | contig 124346 bp, 109 predicted proteins | sample TA2KigOf40mmetaG_FD_155448 | JGI IMG/M metagenome (GOLD analysis project Ga0194133, IMG submission 155448) | Freshwater microbial communities from Lake Tanganyika, Tanzania - TA2015055 Kigoma Offshore 40m | ecosystem: Environmental > Aquatic > Freshwater > Lake | place: Tanzania: Lake...
CAAGTGCTCTATAACAAAGAAACCCAAAAAGCCTCCGGAGTTGAGGTGCTTGATGCCATTGACAACAAGACCTATACTTACCAAGCCAAGCTGATCTTTCTTTGTGCCTCTTCGTTCAACTCTACCTGGATCTTGATGAATTCTGCCCAACAGATATGGCCCGACGGATTAGGGAGCAGCAGTGGCGAACTGGGTCACAATGTAATGGATCATCATTTTCGGTTGGGCGCCAGTGGAAAGACCATGGCTTTTTCTGATCGCTATCAATATGGACGCAGACCCACCGGTATTTATATTCCCCGATTCAGAAATCTGTACAACGATAAAAGAGACTATGTCCGTGGATTTGGGTACCAAGGTGGTGCGGGTCGCGGGCGGGGTATCGAAGTAGCCGAGTTCACTATCGGTAAATCACTCAAAGAAGCCTTGAGCGTACCCTCGGATCATTGGGGAATGGGTGTAATGGGCTTTGGCGAGATGCTCCCCTATCATGAAAATAAGATCTCGCTAGACCGATCGGTTAAAGACAAATGGGGACTACCGGTACTGAATATGGACGTAGAGATAAAAGAGAACGAAAAGAAGATGCGTCAAGATATGATGAATGATGCGAAAGAGATGCTCGAAGCCGCCGGGCTTGAAGACGTGCATACCTATGACTATGGATATGAGGTAGGCATGGGCATCCATGAAATGGGAACCGCCCGCATGGGAAGAGATCCTAAAACTTCCGTGCTGAATGGAAACAACCAGGTATGGGATTGCAAGAACGTTTTTGTAACCGATGGAGCTTGCATGACAAGCGCCTCTTGCGTCAATCCCTCTCTTACTTATATGGCGATGACAGCCCGGGCGACTGATTTTGCCGTTAGCGAACTTAAAAAAGGTAACCTTTAATATCCTTCACATGAACAGAAGAGAACTGCTAAGATCAATTGCCCTGCTTACCGGAGCATCAGTGGTGGGAGCTGATTTTTTATTGATTGGTTGTACTAATCCGGCGGCCGGCCCCGCGTTGCTTTCCGCAGCTGATATCGCATTGCTAAATGAAGTGGCAGAAACTATTTTACCGGCCACGGACACCCCCGGAGCCTAAGCCGCCGAGGTAGGTTCCTTTATGTCTGTTATGGTAACTGATTGTTATACCAAGGAGCAACAAGCGGTAATTATAAACGGTCTAAAAGAGCTCGATGTAAAAGCCACATCTACAGCCCAGCAATCTTTTATGAACTGTACGGCCGAAAAAAGACACGAGGTATTGACCGTACTCGAAAAAGAAGCTAAGGCCTTTAATGAGGCCCGATCCGACAATGAGAAGCCCGTTCACTATTATACCATGATGAAACAGCTCACACTCTGGGGATTTTTCAGCTCCAAGACCGGTATGACCGAGACCCTTCGTCATATACCCGTACCGGGTCGTTATGATGGGAATGTCCCTTATACAAAAGGAGAAAAGGCCTGGGCCGAATAAACCGATTATGGCAATGCAAAACAGAAGAACTTTTATTAAAGAGACTGGATCGCTGGTTGCAGGCGTATCCCTTTTTCCCCACTGGGTTCAAGCCATGGAAGATCGTGGCAAGCCCCGACCCTTCGGCATTCAGCTCTACACCCTGCGCAATGAATTACCCGGAAAAGCCCGAGAATTATTACAACAGTTGGCCAAGCAGGGTTACACCTATATCGAAAGTTATGAGGGGCCGGAGGGCATGTTTTGGAATCATAGTGCCAAGGCATTCAAGGAGTATCTTGACAACCTGGGCTTACAAATCGTATCCTCACACTGCGAGGTGCAAAAGAATTTTGAAAAAAAGGTGGTCGATGCCGCCTCTATTGGTATTAAATACCTGATATGTCCCTGGGTTGGACCGCAGCCAACGATCGAATCCTATAAACGAATAGCCCAGCAATTCAACCAACTGGGATCGATCTGTCAAAAAAATGGAATTCGCTTTGCCTATCATAACCATGATTATTCCTTTAAGCCGATTGAAGGACAGTTACCCCAAGAAATACTCCTTAAAGAAACCGATCCACTATTGGTAGATTTTGAACTTGATATCTACTGGGCACATTATGCAGGGCAAGATCCGGCTACCTGGTTCGCCAATTATCCTAATCGATTCAAGCTTTGCCATGTAAAAGATAAAAGCCGGGCGCCCTATCCTAAAGAAGGCTATCAGTCCGTTGACTTGGGAACGGGCAGTATCGATTTTAAAAAAATACTTCCCCGCGCTGTAAAGCAGGGCCTCGAGTACTTACTGGTAGAACAAGAATTTTATCCAAACGGAAGTCAGATCGAAGCCGCCGCTGCCGGAGCATCTTATATGAAGCGACTACGCTTTGGATAAGGTTTTGAATGCGTCTGTAAACGCTTTGACCCGTTGTGGATCGATATAAGGATTCTGATAACTCTCACTACCACTCGCAAATGAAGGATGCTGAAACTCCATAGCCGAAGGCGTTAAGGAGCGAAGAGAAGAGTGAAACTCCACACAACCCGTTTGTATCGCTAAATCGATCACATTGTCGGGCCTGACCCCGCTACCGGGCATTATAATGATCCTATCGCCCGCTTGCTGTTGCAAGGAGGCGATTTGAGAAACGCCTTCCGGAGCCGTAAGCTGTTGACCAGAGGTAAGCACTCGCTCACAGCCGATACTGATCAGTTGCTCTAGGGCTGCTTCTGGATCGACACAACGATCAAAGGCACGATGAAAGGTTACTCCCAAGGGATAGGCCAATTCGATCAAGGCTGCAGTACGGTCCCGATCGATCTTTCCATCGGAGTGTAACATACCGATCACCACACCATCGCACTGAAGGGATTTACACAACAAGACATCTTGCCTCATTATCGCAAATTCTTGTTCGCTATATAAAAAGTCTCCGCCCCGGGGACGAATGATAGGATAAAGCGGCACGGTAAACGACTCGCGACAAAGACGAATCGTTCCATAACTGGGGGTAACACCGCCTTCGGATAGCGAGGCACAAAGTTCTATGCGATGCGCTCCACCTGCTACAGCCAGACGAGTGGTCTCAAAGTCGGTAGTGGCGATCTCGATCAGGTAGGGAGAAGTCAATACAGATGAACTCATTTAAAATAACTTTTGGCAACCACTAATTTTTCTTGATCAGCCGTGCGTAATGCATAACTAAAACCCGGATGGATCGAAAAAGACCCCACGGCTCCTTTTTTATCGATGGCCAAAAAAGCAACTTGAATATCCTTGGCCTTTTCTTTTTTGATCCGCACCACCCTTTCTATCAACTGGCGACAGGCCGCCTCCGGCGACTTGCCCGAACGCATGGCCTCTACCACAGCACTTGAACCCGCTACCCGTATCACATCTTCTCCTTGCCCGGTGGCGACACAGGCTCCAACTTCATTATCCACATAGAGACCGGCGCCAATAATGGGCGAATCGCCAATTCGACCACGCATCTTGAAGCCCGCTCCACTGGTGGTGCAACTACCACTGAGATTCCCGAACGCATCAAGAGCCAGCATGCCGATCGTATCGTGATTCCATTCACCACTAGACAACTTAGCAGGGGCAAAGGGGCCGTGTTCTTTTTGATTTTCTACGTTGATACGGGGCGAACGATAGTTGGACTTCTGCAGCCACTCTCGATATGATCGTTGCGCCGATTCGGATAATTGCTGTGGCTCCAATGAAAATCCCTCGGCCAGGGCAAATTGTTGCGCTCCCTCGCCTACCAGCATCACATGCGGTGTTTTTTCCATAACGCGTCTGGCTACCGATATCGGGTGCTTGATCCTTTCCAAAAAAGCAACCGCTCCACAATTAAAAGCCTCATCCATAATACAGGCATCGAGTGTGACCAATCCATCCCGATCGGGGTTAGCACCCAAGCCAACACAGCAACTGAGAGAATCCTCCGTTACCATCACCCCTCTTTCAACCGCATCGAGTGCTCGCCCGTTAGCAGATAAAACAGCCCAGGCAGCCTTATTCGCTTCCAAACCGGCATCCCATGTAGAGATCACCACAGGACTTTTCGATAGCCCTTCTTGCGCCCTGGCTTTGTTTCCAGTCGCTATGGCCGCTGAAATACCAAGGGCCGAGGTCTGAATAAATTTTCTTCGATTATACATTGTTTAAAGATAGTACGATAGACTTACCAACAAAAACACAAAGCAAGAAGTCCGAAAAAAAACTATCGATAACTTTACCGCATGTCAAAAAGAACCATAGAAGCTGTTTTTGCTCCTCCTGCCCCCCACATGGTGGGCGACGGATTTAGAGTCCATCATTTTTTTCCCGACGGCGTGATTGCTGACAAGCAACGTATGAGTCCTTTTTTTATGCTGGACTATGCCTCGCCCTTTCATTTTACGCCTACCCAAACGCCACGAGGCGTGGGCGTACATCCCCATCGGGGTTTTGAGACAGTAACGATCGCCTACCAGGGAAAGATCGCCCATCACGACAGTGCCGGTCATCATGGCATTATTCAGGCAGGGGACGTGCAATGGATGACGGCGGGCGCTGGTGTTTTGCACAAAGAATATCATGACAAAGAATTCGCTGAACAAGGAGGCCTATTTCAAATGGTCCAACTTTGGGTCAACTTGCCAATGGCGTATAAAATGACACCTCCTTGCTATCAAGAGCTTACGGCCGCTTCCATGACCAGGGTGCCGATCGAAGATGGTGAGGTAGAAATTATCGCCGGCGAATACCAGGGAAAAAAAGGGCCCGCCCATACATTTAGCCCGCTCAACGTGTTCAATCTGCATCTTCAGGAAAAAGGACGTTGTATACTCCATTTTCCCGCCCATTTTAATACAGCGCTGCTGGTGATCAAGGGATCGCTGCTGGTAAATGAGCAAACCGCTGCAGCCAACCAGTTTGTCTTATTAAAAAATGATGGAGAGAAAATAGAAGTGCATGCCCTTGAGCAGAGTATAGTACTAGTATTGTCAGGTGAACCACTTGGTGAGCCCATTTCTGCCTATGGCCCCTTTGTAATGAACAGCTGGAAAGAGATCGAGCAGGCCGTACTCGATTTTAACGAGGGAAAATTTGGTGTATTGTCCGATAATTGATCCAATTAAAAAACATAACATGCAAAAACGATTTCGTTTTTCACTATTTGTAGCCGGATGCTGTTCGTTATTTTTTTTAATGACCAACCTCCTGCTGGCTCAAGATGTCTTACCCTTGACCCCCTACCCGAATCGGGTACAGATCGGTACCGATAAATTTACTCTACCCAGCAAGCTGTCCTTTTTTATAGAGGGTGAAGCCAAGGAGAGTCTATCGCTTAGCCAACTTCTGCAACAGGATTTCAAGCAGGCTTGGTATATCGACGTAGAATCCACGAGTCGTTCCACAGAGGCGCTACTTCATATTACCCTAAAGGGAAACATACAAACCGATAAGCCCGCTTATGAATTGCGTATTGACCGCAGTACTATTTCAATAAAGGCCAGTAACCTCGAGGGCGTATTTTATGCCTCGCGTACACTACTACAATTATTACAGCAAAATAAAAATGAACAGTGGGAATGCCCCACCGTTTTCATAGAGGATTATCCTCGCTTTTCGTATCGGGGTATGCACCTCGATGTAGGTCGTCATTTTTTTCCCGTTTCGGTCATCAAGCAGTATATCGACTGGCTGGCCTATCATAAACTCAATAAATTTCACTGGCACCTGACCGAAGACCAGGGCTGGCGAATAGAGATCAAACAATTTCCTCTTCTGACTAGCGTGGGGGGGTGGCGTAACGGTACCCTCATCGGACGTTATCCCGGAAAAGGAAACGATAATACAAGACATGGTGGATACTATACGCAAGAAGAGATCAGCGAGGTAGTAGCCTATGCCCAACAACGATATATCGACGTAATCCCCGAGATCGAGATGCCCGGTCATAGTAGTGCCGCCATTGCAGCGTACCCCTGGCTAAGTTGTTTTCCCGACAAGCCCACTGCGATACCGGCCAATATGATCTCGCAACGCTCTATTGACCAACAAAAGCAAGGGGGTATAAAACTGGTACAAGAGACATGGGGCGTTTTTGACGATGTCTTTTGCGCCGGAAATGACTCCACTTTTCTTTTTTTAGAAAAGGTGATCGATGAGGTGAGCGCCCTATTTCCCTCCAAGTATTTTCATATTGGCGGAGATGAATGCCCTAAGACGCATTGGAAAAAATGTGCTCGCTGTCAACAACGCATGCAAACATTACAGCTAAAGGATGAGCATGAATTGCAGAGTTATTTCATAAAGAGGATCGAGAACTACCTGGCAAAAAAGGGAAAAATATTGATCGGCTGGGACGAAATCTTAGAGGGAGGGCTGGCACCCAAGGCCATTGTAATGAGTTGGCGCGGGGAGAGCGGTGGTATTGAGGCGGCCAAGCAAGGTCACGAAGTGATCATGACACCGGGCAATCCGGTATACTTCGATCATTCGCAAAGCGAAAATGAAGACTCTGTTACGATTGGAGGATACAATTCGCTTGAAAAAGTATATCGCTACGATCCGGTTCCTCAAGCATTAGCAGGACAATTCGAGAACTATGTACTGGGTACACAAGCCAATGTCTGGACAGAGTACATGGACAATCCCTCAAAAATTCAGTACATGGTCTTTCCGCGCATCGCCGCGCTAAGCGAAGTATGTTGGACCCATCTTGCACAAAAGGATTGGACGGCCTTTGAAAAAAGACTGCCCACCCTTTTCGATCGCTATCGTCAATGGAAGATTCAGGTTAGTCCGGCCTATTATGATATTATTGCCACCGTGCAGCCAAGATCCGATCATAGCGGTATTGAACTTTCTTTACAAAACAAGGCTCCGGGAACCATCTTGCAATGCGAAGCCAATAATACAATGAGCCCGTATGCACAGCCGATTTCAATTACAAAGAGCGGTCTGATCAAAGCACAAACCGTAGATGCTGAAAACGGGTCTATAAAAAGTCGCTATCAGCAAAAATTTCAGCTGCATAAAGCGGTGGGTAAGCAAATTACCCTCTCCACTGCTGCCTCCAAGAGTTATCCGGGAGATGGGGCCTTTACCCTTGTCAATGGCATTGCCCAAAACAAAGGATATAGTAAGACGCGCGATTACCTTGGTTTTAGCGGCACTTCAGCAGAGGCGCTGATCGACCTGGCGACACGAACGGAGATAAGCAAGCTTGAGATTTCTTACTTACAGCAGACAAGCAGCTGGATCTACCCTCCCGCCGCCATTGAGGTTTTGGGTTCATCAGACGGAAAGCAGTTTACAAGATTAGCTGCCGCTGAACTGGATAAAGGCGATTTATCAAAAAATCAAATTAATTCTAAATCATTGACAGTAAACGGAAAATACAGGTTTATTAAAGTTTTGATCAAGAATTATGGATTGATCCCGGCAGGCCAACCCGGTGAAGGCAAAGGAGCCTGGCTCTTTTTGGACGAGATCGCCGTTTATTAATTTTTTTAATACTTACGCAAAATCCTGCATATACCCGCAGTTACCTTGAACTTAATAAATTATTTTCGTAAGTAAAGATTTTGCATGCCCAAAAGAAAACCCATCCCCAACCTGGCCGATAGTTTTGAGAAAATACCGGTAAAGATCGTTCAGGACGCTAAGGAAGGCTCTCGTTGGGTAGCGCAGCAAATAGCCTCGCTGATCAGGGAGAAGCAGAAAAAAAAGGAGAAATGTGTGCTAGGGCTTGCCACTGGCTCAACGCCCAGATCACTTTACGCTGAACTGGTGCGTCTACACCGCGAAGAAGGACTCAGTTTTAAAAATGTGATCAGCTTTAATCTCGATGAGTACTACCCCATCGAGCCCCAAGCGCTGCAAAGTTATCATCGCTTTATGCACTTGAATTTGTTCGATCACATTGATATTCTTGCTAAGAATATTCATATTCCCAATGGAGAGACACCAAAGGATAAGATCAAAGAACATTGCAGGGCCTATGAAAAAAGAATTGAAGAAGCCGGGGGAATCGATTTGCAGATATTAGGGATAGGAACAAATGGCCATATCGGTTTTAACGAACCCGGCTCGGGACTCTATTCAAAAACGAGACTTATAACCCTCGACAACTCGACCAGAATGGCGAATGCCTATGAATTCGCCAATATCGCAGAAGTGCCACGCCTGGCGATTACCATGGGCATCAGCACCATCTTGAAATCGAGAAAAATAATTCTTATGGCCTGGGGCTCGGCCAAGGCCGCTGTGATCAAACAAGCCGTAGAAGACGATGACAGTGAAAGTGTGCCGGCTTCGTTGTTGCAAAATCACGAAGATGTCACCTTTGTTACCGATGAATCTGCCGCTGCCGAGCTAACCCGTAACAAATCTCCCTGGTTAACGGGCGATTGCGACTGGACGCCCCGCATGATCAAGAAGGCCGTGGTTAATATGGCCCTCAAGTTGCAAAAGCCTGTCCTGAGTTTGACCAGCAGCGATTATAATGAATTCGGTTTGGGCGATCTGTTGGTGGATCAAGGCGACGTATACGAGATCAATCTCCAGGTGTACTATATGCTGCGTGATACCCTGACCGGATGGCCCGGAGGAAAACCCAACGCCCACCTTCCCGCGCATCCAGAACGCTCTGAACCTTGGCCAAAGAAAATAGTTATTTTCTCTCCCCATCCGGATGATGACATCATTAGCATGGGAGGAACCTTTCAGCGATTGCAAGACCAGGGGCACGATCTACACGTAGCCTATCAAACCAGTGGAAATATTGCCGTAACCGATGAGTTCGTAACCCGTTACCTCGATTTTGCCATCGGCTTTGAGTCGATCGCGGGCATCAATACGACCAAAACAAAAAAGATTCTGGCCGATGCCCAGCGCTTCTTGGCCAAAAAGAAATCACACCAGGTTGATACGGCCATGATCCGTAATGTCAAAGGACTCATTCGACGCGGAGAAGCCAAAGCCACTTGCCGCTATGTGGGTATTCCGGAATCGAATGTCCATTTTATGCACCTCCCCTTCTATGAGACAGGCACCATCGAGAAAAAGCCGCTCGCAGAAAAAGATATTAAACTGACCATGGAATTACTTCGCAAGATCCAACCTCAGCAAGTTTATTGCGCAGGCGATTTTGCCGATCCCCATGGCACACATCTTATTTGCTTTAATGCCATTGTTGAGGCACTACGCCGTATCAAAATGGCCGGCGATGGTTGGATCCAGGATTGCTGGCTTTGGCTTTATAAAGGAGCTTGGCAAGAATGGAACATAGAAGAGATCGATATGGCTGTACCAATGAGTCCTGATCAGGTATTGAAAAAACGCTACGGCATTTTCATTCATCAATCTCAAAAAGATATGGTTCCGTTTCAGGGGGCCGATTCAAGAGAGTTTTGGCAACGCGCCGAAGAACGAAATGCACGAACCGCCAGCTTGTATGCTGACCTGGGCCTTACCCACTATGCAGCCATCGAGGCTTTTGTGCGCTGGCATTATTAAAATTTAGCGTATATTTGCAGCCCTTTGGTACTTATTCCATCCACTTGGGAACGGTACCGGTTCGGCCCCGTAGCTCAACTGAATAGAGCATTTGACTACGGATCAAAAGGTTTCAGGTTTGAATCCTGACGGGGTCACGAAAACCCTCAGCACAATAAGCTGGGGGTTTTTTAATGGATGATACGAAGACCCATTACAATGTCTTTCTGATTCGTTGGTAGCATGCGGGTAAAAGTAATCGAAAACGATCGTAGGTAGCGGCAGCAATATTGGTGGTATCGAAAGGAACGAACTGTACAAACGATTTACTCTCGCCTGCATTACGGCCATACTTGTACGTGTTCGTAAACCAACCATCTTCTTGTAATTGCACCTCAGGCAATAAGGTGTTGGGAACGCTGATAAAAAAAGCATCCCCTTTCAACGAAGTGGAAGAAGTTGATGCGCTCGCTGAAACAGTAGCCAGGGAATATTGATGCAAGGTCAGATAGGCTTCCTTAGCGGTCTCCACGGCCGGATCGATCAATTCTACCCGAGGAGCCAGCACCCCACGATAGCGATATCCATTGGTATCCTGGTAAGCATATAATTCTTGCAAGACAGCGGCGATCGTATCGCGCATGTACGGATAATGCGTACAGCCCAGTATCAAGGTGTTTAAGGGAATGCGATATTGTTGCGCCCGCATTTTCTCTAGCAAAGAGACCAGGTGGTATCGTACATAATTGACCGGATCGTTTAGCTGCATCTCCACACAACGCCCGGCATCATCGTATTCGCAGAGCAGACTGTTACCGCTTTTAATAAACCCATATATACCCAGCAATGAAGTATCGATCGGATAGGTCGGATGGCGAAAAGAGGGTCCCTTGTATAAACTACGAGGGGCTTGCGCCTGATCGGCTATAAAACTCCAATCTCGATCGATACTTTCTGCTAACCCAAATCCACCCTGACTTGCAATGGAGAGCGGTCCTAATTGTAACGAATCGGCCATGGCTTGCAAAACCAGGGGATAGCCATTCGAAGCCACCGTACCGGCGGTGGCAAACACCCCTACCGTACCCCAATTCTGCTGCAAATGACGAATAGCCGCCAGGGAGCCGGCATTGATAACGCCTACGACAGGTATGGCTCCACCAGGTAGATTAGCCGTGTATTGCTTGATATCGGGCAATGCATAAGCGGTGGCCGTATTGCAGGCGATGACCAACATCTTTACCGCTTCCTTTTTTTGCACCACAAAACTCTTTCCGCTACGTAGGGAAGCGGTTTTTCCTAAAAGAAAACGCATATTTTTCAATACATGCTCCTTTAGCAAATTTGTTTTCCCGGCTGCGGCATAGTTACCATAGGGCATATTGGCCTGGTCGGCCAAGTATTGAAATCGCTCTTTCGAAAAATCGGGTATGCCATCAGCGCCGGGTTTGCCATCCTTATTGTTGTATGCATCAAGCGTCAACATAGCTTCCAAAACAGTAAGTCCACCGGTACCAGAATCAAAAACACCTATGGGAAGTGCGGGACGCTGAGCCGCGACGGAATAAAGTAGAAAAAGGGAGACGAACAGCGAGCAAGACTTGTTGATCATAGTGGAAAGTTAAGGATATTATCTACTTTTAAGTTATGAAAATAGCTTGCTGGTCCGTTGGTAAGGCCCATGAATCGTATGTGAAAGAAGGAGTAGAACAATTTACGGTCCGCCTACAGCATTATTTCAAAACCGAATGGACCCTATTGCCCACCCCCCGCTCTACGGGCATGCTTAGCGAAATGGACCTTCGTCGTAAAGAGGCAGATTGCATCTTAGAATGGTTGGAAAAGGATGATTACCTGGTGCTGCTCGATGAAAAAGGAAAATCCCTGAGCTCCGAAAAACTAGCGTCCTTCTTACAATCTCGTGCCAATGAGAGCACAAAAAGAGTGGTATTTCTAATCGGAGGAGCCTTTGGAGTAGATGATAGGATAAAAAAAAGAGCCCAGCTAATGTGGAGCCTCTCGGCGCTGGTCTTCCCGCATCAACTGGTAAGACTGATCTTGGCCGAGCAACTTTACAGGGCCGCTACTATTTTACGAAACGAAAAATATCACCACCCCTAATATAACAGACACATGCTGAGTATCACGTTGCTGATTGTCCTTTTTACCACTTTAGTGTCCATTAGCGCTTTTGGAAACCGGACTGTTATCGATCAGTTCATATTTGACCCGGTGACCATTAGCCGAAGACAACAATGGTATCGTTTTTTTACTTGTGGGCTAATACATGCAGATTGGGAGCATCTCTTATTCAATATGCTATCGCTTTATCTGTTCGGGCAAATGGTCGAATCTGCTTTTCAAAGCGATATGCTTTTTGGAGAACAAGGCAAACTGTTTTACGCGCTGCTGTATCTTTCGGCACTTTTCCTATCGTTAGTTCCCACGTTCTGGCAAGAAAGAGAGAATCGGTATTACAGAAGTCTGGGCGCATCCGGGGCCGTGAGTGCCATTGTATTTGTGGGTATCCTATTTAATCCAACGGCCAAGATTGGACTTTTTCTGATACCACCCATTATACCCGGTTATATTTTTGGTCCGCTTTATTTGTTGCTCTCGGCCTGGCTTGGAAAACGAGGAGGAGACCAAATCAACCATAGTGCGCACATCAGTGGTGCCATCGCTGGTGTAGTACTAACTTGCCTGATCTGCTGGTGGCTGCAAACCGATTATCAACCCTGGCAACAGTTTATACTAAAGGTCAAAGGCGAATTCTAATCTACAGCAGTAAATTGTATCGATAGAACCTTACGGGTCTTCGGACTGATCTTGAAACGATCATCGATGCGCATACCGATAACCCAAACGACCTTTCCTTTCGACTCCAATACCCAGACATTTTCCTTTTCAGAAAGAGAACGTTTTTCGTCTATAAAAAAACGTGATAGTTTTTTCTTTTTCCGCATCCCCAAGGGATAAAAATAATCGCCTGCTCTCCAAGGACGAAGCAGCATGGGAAAACCGATCTGTTTTGCATCGAGCCAGGCAACCGTGTTGGCGGTTGGGATCTTTTGCTCCTGGTATAAGAAGTTCGTAAATGCTAAGCGCCCCCGGCAAAAAGAAATGTTGGATGGAGACGTTTCGATGGTGTGCACCCCCGATGCAGTGGCTTTGATGGGCCCAAGCAAAAGAGAATTTCGATCCCGGATCAAACGATACGTTCCGCTTGCCGCTACTAACTGAGCTCCGCTGCCCGCCTGTAAGAGTTTCTGGATCTCGGTTAGTTGACCCACCGAAAATCCATAAGGAGAGAAGAGCTCAAAAAATAAGGCCCGACCCTGATATGGCTGCAAGGCGCGGACGGCGATTTTAAATTCCTTTCCTTTTTTGACCAGCAAAGACTTTCGTAAACGATCTACCCCGAGTCGGTAGAGCGATTCTATGTCCGTAAAGCGTTCTATGGAGGCTACCAGATTTTCTTTAACACTAGGAAAAACTTTTTCTACGGCCGGCAAAATGCTATGTCGAAAATAATTCCGCGTATACTTTTCACTGGCATTCGAAGAATCTTCCGCAAATCGAACTTGTCTCTCGGCCCCCCATTGCAAAATATCTTTTCTCCAAAGAGAAAGCAGGGGTCGCAAAATCTTACCCTGTCGGGGCGGGATCCCTGTCAACCCGGCCAGACCGGTACCTCTAAAAAAATGCATAGCCACTGTCTCGGCATTATCATCGGCATGATGCGCAGTCAAGATCCAAGTAGGAGAATTAGATCCTGCTGATTCGAAAGAAGATTCTCCGGCAGCTCGACTGGCCAGTTGATCGAACCACTGGTAACGATAGGCGCGGGCTGTTTCTTGAATGGAAGACTTTTGGGCGGTGGCCAAGGCTGCCAGATCGACTTTATTGACATGCAAGGGGACTTTCCAGTTTGCAGCCAATGCACTGACAAGGGCCTCATCGCGATCACTCTCTGCTCCCCGTAGTTGAAAATTGCAATGAGCCAGTTCTATGTGTAGCGAAGCCTCCTTGCATAAGGTAGCCAACACCACAGAATCCACCCCCCCACTGATCGCAACAATAAAGCGATCGGTGGAATGAATGGGAGCGCATTGCTGTAGCGCGATCAATATATCAAAGCGTGGCTTCATAGATCAATAGCTAAGTTCTTCCCAGGCACTTCGCAGCTCATTATAAGCGTGATTGTCTTGCTGCGTCTTGGCCTGCTCCATCCCCTTTTCGTACACAGCAAGGGCCGCCTCGACCTGCTCTTCGGCCGCGAGTAATTTTGCAAGATGATAGTAACTGCCCACATAACCCGGATTTTCGGCCAATAACTTTTCAAACAGCGACCTTGCCTTATCGATGTCTCCGATCTTTTGGTATTCCAAGGCCAAGGCATGCTGCAAAAAAGAATCCGTAGGCGTCTCCTTCAAAAAAGTCTGTAGTTTATCGATTCTGGACATGGCCATTACACAATTTAAACAACTCAAAAAAGAGAACAGGAAAAACCAGTTTTATCCGGCATGGCTTATCTTTGCATAGTTGCATAGACAACTAATAAACGCTCAATTACGCCACTATGAAAATTCTGGTCTGCATCAGCAAAACACCGGATACGACAGCAAAAATAGCTTTCACCGATAACAACACGAAATTCGATACGGCCGGGGTACAATGGATCATCAATCCCTACGACGAATGGTATGCCCTGGTTCGAGCCATCGAGATCAAGGAATCCAAACCCGATACCGTATTACACCTGGCAACGGTTGGAGTGGCCGATGCCGACCCCATTATCAGAAAGGCCCTGGCCTTGGGGGGAGATGAAGCCTTCCGAATTAACCTGGACGGAGCCGATAGCTTTCAAGTGGCCTTTCAACTTGCACAACTGATCGCCAAGGGTGGTTACGACCTGATATTGACCGGTAAAGAGACCATCGATTTCAATGGATCGTCGCTGGGCGGCTTGATCGCCGGAATCAACGACCTACCCTACATTAGCTTAGCGACCAAACTCGATATTGCCGATGCAAAAGCGATCGTTACCCGAGAGATCGAAGGCGGCGAAGAAGTATGCGAGGTTAACTTTCCGGTCGTGGTCAGCGCTCAAAAGGGAATGGCCGAAGCCCGTATCCCAAATATGCGAGGGATCATGGCAGCGCGTACCAAACCCCTGACCGTAGTGGAGCCGGTTACGCAAGAGCCCCTGACGAGTGTTACCGCATTCGAACTTCCCCCTGCCAAAGCCGGTGTAAAACTGATCGCCCCCGACCAGGTAGAGGAACTGGTACGCTTATTGAACCAAGAAGCAAAAGTCCTTTAATAAAATTTTTGAAAAATATACTTATGAGTGTTCTCATCATCATAGACGCTGCGGAGGGCAGTATCAAAAAATCGGCTTTTGAAGCGCTTTCCTATGGAGCCGATCTGGCCGCTCAGCTGGGAGTTACTGCCACGGGTGTTGCATTGGGAAAGACAGAAGGAGACTTGAGTGCGCTCGGCCAATATGGGGTCAATAAGATCGTACAGGTCAATGGCGATCAAGCCCGTAGTGATGACCCAAGCGTACTGGCGAGTCTACTCACAGCGTTAGTAACACGTGAGCAAGCCACTGTGGTCGTATTCTCGCATTCGCTTGCCGGTAAGGCAATAGCGCCCTTACTGAGTGCCAAATGCAAAGCCGGCTTGGTAACGGGCGCAGTGGGATTGCCTACGACAGAAAACGGGTTTGTGGTCAAGCGATCTGTTTTTTCGGGTAAGGCCTTTGCGCATGTTCGAATCGACAGCGCTCTGAAATTGATCAGCATCAACCCGAACTCCTATAAAATTAACACGGGAGGCTCCGCTGCCACCGTCGAATCGGTATTGCTTACCGCCGCTGCACCCCGCATCACTATAACTAAAAAACAAAAGTCGAGCAATGAGCTACTGCTTACCGAAGCGGAAACCGTGGTAAGTGCCGGAAGAGGTATGAAAGGCCCGGAAAACTGGGGCATGATAGAAGAGCTTGCCAACGTAATGGGTGCGGCCACTGCTTGTAGTCGTCCGGTGGCTGATGCGCATTGGAGGCCACATAATGAACACGTAGGTCAAACCGGAATTGCGATTGCCCCAACCCTCTATATTGCTATTGGCATTTCGGGGGCCATTCAGCATTTGGCCGGTGTAAACAGAAGCAAGGTGATCGTGGTCATCAATAAAGATCCGGAAGCACCGTTCTTTAAGGCAGCAGATTATGGAATTGTGGGCGATGCCTTTGAAGTAGTACCTGCCTTTACAGCCGCAGTCAAAAAACTCAAAGGAGTTTAAGCCCATAGCCTGCTGTTTTTTTATATTTGTAAGGGCATGAAGAAAATTGAACTCGAAATAGTAGCGATCTCGCACAGCATTACACAGACTCATTCCTATGCCGTTGTCCTTGGTGAGGTAAATGGGATTCGGCGTCTTCCTATTATTATCGGCGGATTCGAGGCGCAAGCCATTGCCGTTGCCTTGGAAAAAATGAACCCTTCGCGCCCTCTCACGCACGACCTGATGAAAAATTTCATGACAGCGTTTGGAGTAGAGCTCCATGAAATTATCATCAATGACCTGCAAGAAGGGGTGTTTTATTCAAAATTGGTTTGCTCAAACGAAAATGACACGATCGAAATAGATTCCCGCACCTCCGATGCCATTGCCATGGCCGTTCGATTTGGATGCCCTATCTATACACTCGATACTATTTTGGAAAGTGCCGGGATCTTATTCGAGGAAACAGAGGAAACGGGCAAGAAAAAAAGAAAGAAAAAGGAACCCCTGCCCGAAGCCATGCCCCCTGCCGGAAATGAAGATCTTAAACAAATGACCCTGACCGAGCTAAATAATCTCCTTAACGAAGTGCTGGATAGCGAAGACTATATTCGTGCCATTGCCATCCGTGACGAGATCAATAGTCGTAATATCGAGGGAAAGTCATAATCCCGCATGATCGTTTTTCCCAACTGTAAGATCAATCTTGGCCTGTATATAACGGCTAAAAGAGAAGATGGATATCATGCTATAGAAACGATATTTTATCCTGTTCCTTTTTGCGATATGCTCGAAGTGGTTCCTGCCAAAGCACAAGCGGATTATCGCTTAGAGCAAACCGGACTCTCCATTGCAGGAGACACTGACCAAAACCTGTGCGTAAAGGCCTACCAACTGCTGAAAAAAGATTTTCCCTCGTTGCCCTCCGTGGCCATTTATCTGCATAAGCAAATTCCCACCGGTGCCGGCTTGGGAGGTGGTAGTGCCGATGGCGCATTTATGCTTTCGTTACTTACCGCGCGCTTCAAATTGTCTGTCAACAAAGAGCAACTGCAAGATTACGCCCTGCAATTGGGTAGTGACTGTCCATTTTTTTTGGAGAACAAGCCGGTATTGGCTAGCGGCAGAGGAGAAAAAATGCAACCGGTTTCGCTGCCCCTAAAAGGATGGCACTTGGTCTTACTTTTTGCGGGCCTTCATATAGCCACAAAGGAAGCATTCGACGGTTGTCGACCCCGACAAGCACCTGGTGCATGGGAGCAACTCATACAAGGGCCTGTTTCGCGGTGGAAGGATTCCATTCAGAATCAATTCGAAGAAACGGTCTTTGTAAAGCATCCTCCGTTAGCCACCGCTAAGCAACTACTCTACGATCTAGGAGCCGTCTACGCCTCTATGACCGGAACGGGCAGTACCCTATTCGGTCTTTTTTCTGACAAGCCCGATCTGCAGCTGCTTAGTGCCCGAAGCGGATACACAGCACGCCATTTTATCCTATAGGGCATTTGCCAAAAATCGGATTTACCGCACCGATAAGTTTCATACCTTTACAATACAATGTTACTAATACTCCATAGCGAAGGTCCAGCCTTTTTGCAGCAACATCTCGATCTACTCAATCACTAACGTGATTCCGCTGCTGTTTGCGTAGTGTGCCTTTTACGCCAGTAGCCGAACGGATTTTCTTTTCTTTTCTTTTTTCTGCTTCGTTTCTATCTACTTCAATTACCTACTCAATCATTTATCATGCAGATGGTCGATACACCGTTGCAAATAGCATTGGAAGAAAAATATGGCGCCCATAATTATCATCCCCTGCCCGTAGTATTAAGTCGGGGCAGCGGCGTCCACGTTTGGGATACCCAAGGAAAAAAATACCTTGATTTTTTAAGTGGCTACTCTGCCCTTAACCAGGGACATTGCCATCCGTCCATTATCGAAGCACTGGTCTGCCAAGCACAACAACTAACCTTGACCAGTCGGGCTTTTTATAATAACAAATTGGGGCCCTATGAAAAATTTCTTTGTACCTACTTTGGATACGACAAGCTTCTTCCGATGAACACAGGAGTAGAGGCCGTGGAGACAGCCATCAAGATCTGCCGAAAATGGGCCTATCAACACAAAAACATACCGGAAAACCAAGCCATCGTGATCGTTTGCGAAGGAAATTTTCATGGCAGGACCTCTACTGTCATCTCCTTTAGCAGCGATCCGGATTCAAAACACCAATTTGGTCCTTACATGCCGGGGTTTGTTTCGATACCCTTTGATGATATCGAAGCCCTTCGCCATGCACTTCAAAATCCTTGTGTAGCTGGCTTTTTAGTAGAACCCATACAAGGCGAAGCCGGAGTGATTGTACCCACCGATGGATATCTGAGAAAGGCTTGGGAGGCCTGTCAGGAGGCCCGAGTCCTCTTTTTGGCAGACGAGATACAGACTGGTTTAGGCAGAACCGGAGCCAGGCTGGCTTGTGATCATGAAAATGTCAGGCCGGATATACTAATACTCGGTAAAGCCCTTAGCGGGGGTACGCTACCCGTCAGTGCGGTATTGGCCGATAACGAGATCATGCTCGTTATTCAACCTGGTCAGCACGGTTCTACCTATGGGGGAAATCCCCTGGCCTGTGCGGTGGCAGAGGCCAGTATTACCGTTCTGGAAAAAGAGAAAATGGCCCTCAATGCAATGGAGATGGGGCAAAAATTTAGAAAAAGGATAGAACAACTCAATAGCCGACATATTGCGGTAGTAAGAGGTAAAGGACTAATGAACGCCATTGTGATCGATCATTCGGATATCGATGCGGCTTGGCATCTTTGCCTCGAAATGATGCAGCAAGGACTACTGGCTAAACCCACGCACGGAGATAAGATCCGATTTGCACCTCCACTGATCATAATGGAGCCTCAAATAGAAGAAGCGGTGTCGATCCTTGAAAAGAGTCTATTGATACTCGATTAGCGTATCAACAATGCTTGCCCCTTTGTTCGGTACCTGGAACTTACCGCAACCAGGTAATAGACACCCGGCAATAAACCGGCTATATCTATTTTGACAGAGGCCATGTTGGCTGATCGGAAAATTTCTTCAGGGATCAATTGAGCCCTAACACATTGCCCGCGTAAATTGTATAGCTCAAGTTTTTTCCACGAAGCTCCCCTGTCTACTAGTAATTCCAAGCGTCCGGAGAAAAGATCGGCATAAAGAAGTCGAATGGCGAATAAAGACAGATCGTTCCCCAGTGACACCTTTAGAATGGTGCTAAAGGAATAAGAACCATCCTGATCAAGTTGCTTGATGCGATAAAAAACACTTCCCTGATGGTGAGTAGTATCCAAAAAAGAATATTCTCGGGTAGCGTCAGGAGCTAACTGGTGGGCATCAGGATAGATAGTACCGAGGGTCTGGTATTCGTATCCATTGAATGAGCGCTGCACAAGAAAGCATTTATTACGGTGCTCCGACGCGGTTCCCCAAAATATGGAGAGACCGCTTGTATTTTTTTGATGCCGAAAATAGAGCCATTGTACCGGCAAAGAGATCGGCTCAACCTGGTAGTGTATGGTCAGATCATCGATACGCCAATTGGTTACGTTGATCGCCGTCGTTCCCACTCCCTCATACCCGTAAATCCGAAGTTCGAGTGGCTGCGAAGAAAAAAGTGTTAGCGCAGCGGAAGATTGCCAGACCCAAACACTATTAGTGGAAAGGACAGAAGAATAAGCCGGAGCAATAAATTGATCGACACTGGAAAAAAGACCCCAACGGGCAGGTCCTGTGGACGTAGAGCGCGATCCAAAGGCCACCGATAAAATTCGAATGCGATAACCCGCCGCGGGCGCAATGGTCAATCCGAAATAAGCCGATCCGGATGTTCCTGTGGTCCGTGCTCCGGAACGTGCCGCCACCCCTGCATTATGTCCGCCTGAAGCCCCTGCATACTGCTGTGACGGAGATAACGAAGTAAAAAAGGTAGTTGTCCCGTTATTATTACCCTGCACCAAGGAAGAAACTTGTACTAATGAAATGACTCCGGTTGGAGTAGCTTCTTGCATATCCCAATACAAAGTAGACTGCGCGATACTACTTACCCAGCTGCTATTGAAATAGAAAAGAAATAAAAAAATAATGATCGCCCGCATGTTAACAAAATAGCAGGGGCATAATGGCAAGTCAAGAAATTAAACCCGTATCAGGAAGGTTTTTTGGGAAAGAGAGCCGTTACTAACATCAGTACCCCCGCCATCGCTAAAAGATAGAGCCCCGCCTGGCGCTCCGGGCATTCCCCTCCCCTACAGAGAGACAGGATCAAAAAATTACGAAGGGTCCAAGCCAGGTTAAAGGCTACGACCAAGAGATTGAAACGCTTGGCCCAAACGGCCGGGATCAGCGTAAAGACCAAATAAAAAAATCCAAGAAGCAAATGCAGATAGCCCGGTTTACCATAGCGGGTCCCACTGGCATCCATACCCGAAATGACCAGTTGTTTAGAGGGGATCAGTACCCAAGGCATAAAACAGGCGATCACCAATAAGAGGACAGCTGCTATTCCCAACCCCGTAGAATACCGCATATTCATTGAATTTACTGCGGCAAGTTAATCAATTTTATCAGCGCTGCTTCGGTGCTTTGATGAAAAAAAATAGAGTGGCACACCTGCCACTACGATAAGCAATGCCAATAACGAGTTGATCACCGGCTGCTTATTTTCAAGATACAAGGAGATGTCTTTGTAGACCGTGGCCACTAAATACGCGGCTGAGAAGAGAATAAAGAGTAAGGTTAGATAAGGATGACCCTTTACCCGGTAAGGCCTTTCCCGAAGCGGTTCTTTAGTTCTCCAGTAAAAAAGTCCAATGGCCCCCAGCAAATACACCAGCCAGGTAATAAAGACATACATATCGGCCAAGAGATCGAATGAGCCACTAAAGATCAATAGGGAGGTCCAAGTGCCATGCAACATCAATGCATTTTTAGGGGTGCCCGACTTTTCCTCGAGCCGGCCAAACCAACTGGATAAGACACGGTCTCTTCCCATAGCATAGGTCACTCGAGCCGTGGCCATCACATTGGCATTGATAGCCCCGATGGTGCAACAAACGATCATGCCACCGGCCAAAAGGGCAAACGATTCTCCTTGTGCTAAACGCATGGCATCTGCAGCCACTAAGTCGGATGTGGCCATCACATTGACCGGCAAGACATAGAAATAAGAAAAATTAATGAGGATATAAATACCCATGCAGATAGCGACCCCCCACCATAAACTTCGAGGGATATTTTTTTGTGGTTCCCTGATCTCTCCTGCCATGGAAACAATATTGATCCAACCATCATAGGCAAAAAAAGCACCTGTAAAAGCCGCTACGATACCTGATAATAAACTAATACTGTCGGTAAAGGAATAGGCAGTAGAAAGATTAGCGATCGATCCTGTTTTGGCGCTGAGCAATCCAATGGACAATAAGGCGATAATGGAAAAATTGATGATGGCCGAAACCTGTTGAAATCTACCACCGGCCTTTAGACTCTTTGCGTTTATATAGCTAAATCCCATGACCAAAAAGATCGCCACCGCCTTGATCCCTATATCCTTTAAAGGGTATAATGTACCCAAACCGGGCAAGGGCAAGGCAAAGCGTTGTACTAGATCAGAAGGGCATTCAGGAAGAGGAACAAATTGACCAATATAAGAGGCACAGACAAAGGCAATGGCGGCAACAGAAGCCGTATTGATAATGGAGAAAGCAGACCAACCGTATAGAAAGGCCGTGGGGCCTCCAAAAAGATGATTGAAATGAACAAATAATCCTCCAGTCTTGGGCATCATCGCCCCCAACTCGGCAAACAATAGGGCCCCGAGCAAGCTCATCAATCCAGCTAGTACCCAGATCAACAATAATAATGATGGAGAGCTAAGCTGCTGCGCCATCGAAGCAGGCCGTATAAAAAGCCCCGACCCGATAATGCTACCCACCACAATGGCAACACTGGTAGCAAGTGAAATACGGGGAGTAGAAGACGACATTCCTTTATTTAGCTAAAGCTAAAGATAAAGGGAAGAACGACAGCCACAAAAAAAGCCCAGCCTGCATACAAAGGCAAAAAGACGGCGATGGTCCTTTCTATGGCGCTATACTCTACCGCCTGTTGACGATACTGCTTAAAGAGCTGCATGGCGATCAGCACTAAATGAGAAAAGAAAAGAAGATTAGCGCCCATTACGGCTATGCGATTAGGCGTAAAGCCCCAACTGGCGATACGATAGAGAATGGCCAATAACGCAATGGAATTGACCACGATCGTTACTACGGAAAGGAGCAGCGTTATCAATAAAGCCCCTTTGCCGGCAGCGGCCCGCGGCAATTCCACCAACGAAAAGAATACGATAGCCAATACCCCGATCAGCAAAATATTGAAGAGTAATAAAAACTCGCGATCATTAAAGGGATCCTTACTAGCCAGGGTAAACCCGATCAAATAACCGACCAAGGTTACCAACACCAAGGGACTAAAGATCCGCGCAATGATGGGCGAAACCTTATTGATCAAGTTGGGGTTCGTGTCTAAAATATAAGTAGCCACCAGGGGACAAGCCGATAATTCCAAGACTAAGATCCACTGAGCATAGAACTCTCCTATTTCGATTCCGATAAGACTAAAAAGTCCGATGGTAACGCCACTCAATACTCCCACCGCACTGGTCAATAAAGAGGTCATTACGATCAGATCGCCATTGTAACGAAGAAAAGCAGGTTGTTGTTGCCAGACAGCTAGCGGCTGGGCCCCGGTAAAGACAAAACCTAGGAGGGCCCAAAAAAATAAGGGCAGATGGATACAAGACAACATCAAGGTGTTACTCTCATCAGTACCAGGCAACCAATTGATGAATAAGACACCTACCAATAATATCGAAGCAATACCGACAGAGGTCCTTACGCTGAGCACATGCTTACGAACAAAATAGATCAGCAATGCCGTAAATAAAATAAAACTGATATTACGCGGATAATATCTCTCTTCGTCAAGACCAAAAAAGGCTGGCAGTTTCACAAGAAAGCCCGTTATCAGCGCAGCGGAAAGAACAAAGAACCAGGATATCCTTTTTCCGATCTCGGGCGCAGTGGGTCGATATGATAAGCGATGGTGCCAGAACCTAGCTTCTGTACGGTCTGCGTTCGAATCGCACAGTTCATAAAATGCTACGCGAAAGGCCTGTCGATCGGATCGATACAAGTCTTCTAGAAAAGCGGCATCATTAAGATGCTCGATAATTTTATCTTTCATGGAATAGTTGCCTTAATGCAACACCATAAAAGTAAAGATTAGCCTGAAAACGATGCTTACCACTCATCCTTTTTAACTATAAGAGGCAGTCCGGATGGTCTTGACCCGTTCATCTTGCCAATACTCATCGAAGCTCATCAATCGGTCGATGACACCCCGAGGGGTTAACTCGATAATACGATTGGCAACGGTTTGCATAAAGGTATGATCGTGGCTGCTCAATAGCACATTGCTTTTATATTCAACGCACTGGTCGTTGAAACTCTGAATGCTCTCCAGATCGAGGTGATCGGTGGGTTGGTCCAATAGAATCACATTGGGGTTTTGAAGCATCATCCGACTCAGCATGCAGCGCACCTTCTCTCCCCCACTCAACACATTGGTCTTCTTAAGCACATCCTCTCCACTAAAGAGCATTTTTCCTAAGAACCCGCGTAAGAAGGGTTCATCCACGTCCTTTACGTGATCGGGTACATACTGACGAAGCCAGTCCATTAAATTCATATCTCCCTTAAAATACGCATCGTTCTCTTGTGGCAGATAAGCGTGGGTAACCGTTGTTCCCCACTCGAACTGTCCACCATCAGGCGCTACCTGGCCAGCAATGATATTAAAGAAGGCCGTTACGGCCAGAGGGTCCTGACTAAGAATGGCGATCTTGTCTCCTTTATTGACGGTGAAGCTGACGTCTTGGAAGAGAACCCTGCCATCGACTTTTTTGGATAATTTTTCAATATTGAGAATCTGATTACCTACTTCTCGCTGAGGCTGAAAAATAATCCCCGGATATTTTCTATAACTGGGTTCGATCTCTTCAATGGTCAATTTTTCCAATGCTTTTTTCCGAGAGGTAGCCTGCTTGCTCTTAGAAGCATTGGCACTAAACCGGGCAATGAAGTCGATCAGGGCTTGTCTTTTCTCCTCTACCTTTTTATTCTTGTCTCCCAGCTGGCGAGCCATCAATTGTGAGGACTGGTACCAGAAGCTGTAGTTCCCTGAAAAAATCTTGATCTTTTGACGATCTACATCGGCCACATGCGTACAGACGGCATCCAGAAAATGGCGGTCGTGACTGACCACTAAAACGATATTCTCATACTCGGCCAGAAAATTTTCTAACCAACTGATGGTCTCAAGATCGAGTCCATTGGTTGGCTCATCCAGCAACAAGATGTCAGGGTTACCGAAGAGGGCTTGTGCCAATAGTACTCGAAGCTTTAAATTAGAAGGGATATCCTTCATGAGAGATTGGTGATATTGTTCCACCACACCCAATTCTCCGAGCAAGGCGCCGGCATCACTTTCTGCGGTATAGCCCCCCATCTCTCCAAATTCACTCTCCAACTCTCCGGCCCGTATACCATCTTCTTCTGTAAAATCGGCTAACGCATAGATACGCTCACGCTCTTTGTGCACCTCCCACAAGCGGGTATGTCCCATCAGTACTGTATTGAGCACCGTCACATCATCAAAGGCAAATTGATTTTGTCGAAGTACCGCCATACGCTCGCCGGGTGTGATCTCTACTCTTCCTTTATTGGGCTCGATCTCGCCACTCAATATTTTCAAAAAAGTACTTTTTCCAGCCCCGTTGGCACCGATCACTCCGTAACAGTTTCCCTTTGTAAAATTGAGATTGACCTCTTCAAAGAGTACTCTTTTTCCGTAAGCGAGTTTAAGGTCCTTGACACTTATCATAGGTAGATTATTGCGGCGGCAAAGGTAACATAAAAAAAAGCATCCCGCCCGGCTGAGCCGAACGGGATGCGCTAGTAGAGAAAATGGCTTACTTGTAGATCGCCATGGAAATAGTCCGGCTGATGGTCTCTCCCTTCTCGTCATTGCTGAACAAGAGATGGTAGGTTCCATTTGGCAACTGGGTCAGATCCATTTGAACCACTTGACCAAAGAATACACCCGCGATCTGCTGGGTGCGGATCAATTGGCCAAGTTTATTGTAGATCCTTACATTGAATTTAGTATAGAGGTCTGTATTGACACGAATACCAAAACGACCTGTATTAGGATTGGGGAAGAGGGTCAGCGAAGCAGGGTTATCGAGTGGTATCTGACGCTCTGCGCACTGCTCTACAATAATAACGCGGCTAAGGGTCGACTGACAGCCCGCATTAGAGGCGGTATAGGTGATCGTCTTATCGCCCAGACCAGCTGCGGCCGGGTTAAAGCTGGCACCAGATACTCCACTTCCACTAAAGGTTCCACCCGCTGGTGTAGCCGTTAACGCAACAGGACGGTCGGAGCGACACAAATCGGCTACCGTATTGAAGCTGATAACAGGGAACGTGTTAACCGTCAGGGCCACGTTGGTAGAGAAGATCGTTCCGCAACTGGTCGTTACCGCTGCTCTGAAAAGATAGCCATTCTGTGCAGCGGGCACATTTGTTTGCGCATAGGTGGCATTGGTAGCCCCGGCAATATTGGTCCAGCTGGTACCTCCATTGGCACTGGCCTGCCATTGATAACTGAGTGTGCCTACAGGAGTAGTAGCCGCTACCACAAAGCTGGTTGAACCTCCTTCACAAATTGTAGCCGTAGCCACGGGATTTGATGTGATGGTAGGAGCAGCACTTAAGGTAAGGGTGGCAGCAGTCGATGTGACAGAAGGCGTACAAGCACCTGACACCACGCAGCGGAAACGATTTCCATTTTGAGACAAGACAGTGGAAGCGATCGAGTAGGTAGACGCTGTAGCACCCGAGATATTGGCGAATGTAGCTCCACCATCGGTGCTCGCCTGCCACTGATACGTAAGCGCAGATCCAGAAGCCGTGACACTAAAGGAGACATTGGTTCCAGTACACTCCGCTACGTTAGCAGGGTTTCCAACTATGGCAGGAAGTGTATTTACCGTTAAAGTAGCAGAAGAAGACGTAGTGCTTCCGCATTGACCGGTTACGATGCAGCGATAGGCATGACCATTTTGCGTAGCAGTTGCTCCACTCACTACAAGTGAGGCACTGGTAGCACCACTAATGTTGGCAAAGCCTGAACCTGTGTTGACTTGCCATTGATAAGTACCCGTCGAAGCGATCGTAAATGTAGCATTGCTACCCACACAAGTAGTTTGGTTAGCAGGTTGTGTCGTAATAGCAGGACCACTTCCTGTTTGAACCGTATAGCTCAACACAGTAGTGCGAGTAGCGGCGCCAGCGGAGGTGCCAGTAACAGTAATGTTATAGGTACCGGCATTAAGTGTATTGGCACCGGTTAAGGTAACATCGGTGCTGGATCCCACCGCCACTGTGCTGGGAGAAAAGGTAACCGTTGTACCAGCCGGATTACCTGAAGCACTTAGGGCAACATTGCCTGTAAAACCTCCGCTCGAAGAGGTTCCCAATGAGATCGTCATGGTAGCTGGAGCCGGACAGGCCGCTGTGGCAGGTGTAGTAGAATTAAAGAGGAATCCGAAAGGAGGCGGCGCGATCGTAATATCGATATTGTTGATATCAAAGAAAATATTGTCAACGGCCTCCACCATTACACGCACCGTAGAGCTGGGGGTATTGGGGACAGTGATGGACTCCGATCCATCATTGGGAGTACTGGCAATAAGGGTTGTAAAACTAGTACCGCCATTGGTAGAAATGGAGATTCGCACGTTGGCACAGTTAATGGGTGCTCCGGTCGTTCCATTGACAGACCAGGTGATCGTTTCGGTATTACCCGCCGTCCATGTGGTAGCGGCATTTTGCGAAGTGATCAAGAAAGGACCCAGATTGGCTACGGTAACGACCATATCATCGGATTTGGTATTACCTCCTCCTGCCCTATTGTCTTTGGCAATAAAGCGGAAGTTCAGGGTACGGGCTACCCCTGGAAGTACTTCCCAGCGATGGTTATTAGAGCCATCCAAGATGTATTGCAAAGAGGGCAATATTCTAACGGGTGTACTGTAATCAAGGAAGGTCCTGAATTGAGGTCCTCCTGTTGAAGTAGCAGCTGGGACAGTAGGAAATGCGGTTGACACCCTGTTATCGATCTGCTCCCAATTGTATGACAATACATCAGAAGTATTGGGATCGGAAGCGGTACCGGTAAGTCTAAAGGGAGTAGAGAAAGGAATCGTAAAGTCTGTGCCGGCATTGGCGGTAGGAGCCGTATTACCGGTGGTGGTGGATGCAACGCAACTGGCTCCGCCCCCATTTCTGATATAGTTGGTAACCTGCTCGATGCTTTTTACCGAGAAAATAGAAATACTATGAGGAGCAACGTCGGTATTAGCTCCTGTGATACCGGCGTAGCCCATGATCGTGACACCACTGCCTGGCTCTACGTTTACTCCGGTTCCTTCGATGTTAAAAGAAAAGGTGTGGTTAGCACCAAACTGATGACCAAGCTCGTGTGCGAGGTAATCGATTACATAGAATTCCAATAATGAAGGATTGCTATACACAGTCCAGCCCCTTCCCTTACTGGTATTATTACAAACACATCCGATACAACCGGCATTACCATTGTCACTTCCTTTGCTGACGGTGTGACCCACATCGTAGTTACCATTACCGATGGCCGCATCGATGGCAGCCATAGAGGTAGTACCGACAGGAGAATTAGGGTTGGCAATAGGATCGGTAGCCGGATTAAAATAAATGATCAAATTGTTATTAGCAACCAGCACCATACGTACGCCAAAATCTCTTTCGTACACTTGGTTGGCACGAGTCATATGGCTATTCAAGGCCGCTAAAACGGCACCTACGCTATCAGCGAGCGAAGGAAATCCGCCGGCAGGAATATAATGCAAGGAGAATTCGGCACCGGAGATCATGGCCAGGCGGTATGTTCTTAAAATACCATCGTCTGCATTTTCAGGACCAGGACCAGCATTGTTAACGATATCCTCTGTCAAACACTCAAAATTAGCAGGGGCATCCGTATAGTCACTTCTGTTCGATACACGATAGATATCATTATGCACCCGATCTACATATACGGGCTCATTGTTGCGATTGAGAATAGTGGCATGTACCCCATGAAGAGATACATCGAATCGGATATTGTCCTCGGGGTTATCCACTCCCTGACCGGCAAAAGAATAGATACCGGGATAACGGGATAATAATTCCGGGGCCAACACAGGTGCATTGACAACACGGAATTTTTTTATTTCACCACCAGGCATGGGAAATTCAACAATAAAAGTTGATTGCGAAACGCGTTGATTAGCCTCTAGAGGTGCGTGTGAGACAAACTGCTTGAAGGAATTTTCCTGCAAGCGGAATAATTTAAAATTATCAGGTCGTCTGGACTGACCGGCTGCGAATACATCATAGCCTAAACCAGATTCAGATACCGGAGTCCAAAAACGCTGATTCTGACCGAATAAGGACGTGCAGATCAGTAATGAAATGAAAAAAAATGTAAAATTTCTCATGGGTGGATTTAATTAAATGAGATGTTAAAATATCCGATAGTATAAAAATAGGAATATTTGAGAAAAAAGGCCTTTCTCTACCGTGTAAAAACTAAAAAAGGCCTCTCCCGGAACAGGGAAAGGCCTTTGAAATGAATTTGTAACTGTATGATTATCAATAACCACCCATGCCACCCATATCAGGGGCCGGATGAGCATATGGCTCCTCTTTCTTTGGCTTGTCGGCTACCACGCACTCGGTGGTCAGCAACATACCGGCAATAGAGGCCGCGTTCTCGAGCGCTACACGGCTAACCTTGGTAGGATCGATAACCCCTGCCTTGAATAGGTTCTCGTATACATCGGTGCGGGCATTGAAACCAAAATCAGCTTTTCCTTCTTTGATGCGCTGCACAACAATTGAACCATCGATACCGGCATTGGCGGTCAGAATACGCATTGGCTCTTCCAGCGCGCGGCGTACGATCGACATGCCGGTCTGCTCATCTTCGATCTGTCCTTTTACCTTCGCATCGAGCGATTCGATAGCACGGATATACGCAACGCCACCACCTGGAACAATACCCTCTTCTACCGCAGCACGTGTGGCATGCAAGGCATCATCAACACGGTCTTTCTTCTCTTTCATTTCCACTTCGGTTGCGGCTCCAACGTAGAGAACGGCCACACCACCACTCAACTTGGCAAGACGCTCTTGGAGCTTCTCACGATCGTAATCAGAAGTGGTAGTATCGATCTGTGCTTTGATCTGATTCACGCGAGCAGTAATATCTTCTTTCTTTCCTTTACCGCCAACGATGGTTGTGTTGTCTTTGTCGATAGTAACAGAAGCAGCTTGACCCAAATAGGTAAGATCCGCATTTTCGAGCTTGAAACCTTGCTCTTCGCTTACTACGATTCCCTTGGTCAGGATCGCGATATCTTGTAACATCTCTTTACGACGATCTCCAAAGCCAGGCGCTTTTACGGCAGCCACTTTAAGGGTACCACGCAGCTTGTTAACGACCAAGGTAGCGAGTGCTTCACCCTCGAGGTCTTCTGCAATGATCAACAGCGGACGTCCGCCTTGGGCGACTTTCTCGAGGATGTGCAAGATATCCTTCATGTTGCTGATCTTCTTGTCATAGATCAGGATGTAGGGATTTTGCAACTCCGCCTCCATTTTTTCGCTGTTAGTAACGAAGTAGGGAGAGATATATCCGCGGTCAAACTGCATACCCTCTACTACATCCACGGTAGTATCGGTTCCTTTGGCCTCTTCTACGGTAATAACACCCTCTTTGCCCACTTTAGCAAAGGCTTCGGCAATCAACTTACCAATGGTCTCGTCGTTGTTGGCCGAGATGGTGGCTACTTGCTGAATTTTTTTACTGTCGCTGCCTACGGTCTGGCTTTGCGCATGCAAGTTGGCCACAACCAGAGAAACAGCTTTATCAATACCTCTTTTCAGATCCATAGGGTTGGCACCGGCCGCCACCATCTTAAGTCCTTCGCTGATAATAGACTGAGCCAAAACGGTTGCCGTAGTGGTACCGTCTCCGGCAATATCAGCGGTCTTAGAGGCCACTTCCTTTACCATTTGAGCACCCATATTCTCAATGGGATCTTCGAGTTCAATTTCTTTAGCAACACTTACGCCGTCTTTGGTCACTTGAGGTGCACCGAATTTTTTTTCGATGACCACATTGCGACCCTTGGGTCCTAAGGTCACTTTAACTGCATTAGCGAGTGTATCCACCCCCTTTTTCATTCTGTTTCTTGCTTCGATATCGAAGAAAATCTGTTTTGCCATATTGTTGGATTTGATAGTTTACGTTGAGTTAAAAATTTATACAATGGCGAGAATATCCGATTCGCGCATGATCAAATAGTCGACACCTTCGATCTGAATTTCGGTGCCGGCATATTTTCCGTAGAGTACGGTATCGCCCGCCTTGACCGTCACGGGCTCATCTTTTTTGCCGGGTCCGGCCGCAACAACCGTACCACGCTGAGGCTTCTCTTTTGCGGTGTCGGGGATGATGATACCACCAGCTGTTTTTTCTTCGGCGGCAGCGGCTTTCACGATTACACGGTCGTGAAGCGGAGTAACGTTGACTTTCTTAGCCATAGCTTAAATTGATTTAGTTTTTAATGGTTTACCCACTGGGATGGACCCACTTGCGGGCGCAAATATATCCTAAATACTATGCCAGGGCTTCAAACCGGTATTCTGGAGTAATTTTTGTCAGTAGAAATTGTCAGAAATGACTTAATCACCTTAAAAAACACACCAGCGCTGACAATTTTTCAGCAGCTCAATTTCTAACTCCCTACCCCTAAATAGCTTACCTTTGCAACCACTAAGTTCTTAGAAAATGATCAGCAGACGTACCATTCGGATTAAGGTGATGCAAACCCTCTACACGATATCCACTTTTGAGGCCACCCCCGCCCCTGCCGTTCATACCTCGTTACTAAAGCAACATTTTGATCAACCCCGCCGTCTTTTAGTTCATTTACTCTGGTTACTGACCGAGGTGCTTCGCTATGCCGAAAAATATGCGCACCAAAAGGCCTCCAAACATTTACCAACCGAAGCAGACTTGAATGTAAACACCAAATTGGCCGGCAATGAGCTACTCTGGCAAATGATGGAGGATCCAAAATTGCTTAAACAGATCGAACAGCTGAAGCCACAGTCGGAACCAGCTCAAGAGCTTATCAAAGCGATCTACCTGCAATTGACCGAAACTGAAATCTACAATACCTACATTGCCACCCCCTCTCGCGACAAGAAAACAGAGCGAAAAATTGCTGAGTTCATCGTAAACGATCTGATGCTGGCCAACCCCCACTTTGTTGCCTACATCGAAGAATTATTTGCTGATTGGGATGATGACGGCGAAGGGGTGGTACAGTTGTTAGCGGCCTACATGCATAAGCCCGGCCAGCTCAACTTTGAGCAACTTATCGATCGTGATAAAGAGCAATTTGGACTTGAACTGCTAGAAACGGTGTTGAATAAACAAGAACAACTTCAGTCGTACATCATCCCCAAACTAAAGAACTGGGATCCCGAACGAATCGCCCAACTCGATATGATCATGATGAAAATGGGCGTAGCTGAATTTTTATTTTTTGAGACGATCCCCCCCAAGGTCACCATCAACGAGTACATTGACCTGGCCAAAGACTATAGCACCGCACAAAGTGGTCAGTTCGTGAATGGAATTCTGGATGGGATCCACAAAGAGTTGACGGCCGCCGGCCAGCTTCACAAAGTCGATTTTCGTAAATCCTGATTTTTGTAACCCTGATAAGTTATTTTTGTCCTTTATCGATAGGCTATGAAAAATTATCTACTCGTAATTAGTGCTTCACTGTTGGTAGCAACAGCTTGTAAGCAAACACCCACTGTAAACCAAACGGACCCTAACTCCGCCCCTCTTATGACGGCACCGGCCGAAACCAAGGAGTACGATTCCGCCAGTCTTACCACCATTGAATGGCTTGATTCTACCGAAAAAGAAGTGGGACAATTGGCCGGAGGAAAGGAAACGGAAATCACCTGGCGTTTTCGGAACAACGGAGATCGTCCGCTCTATATCGATCACGTGGGTGCCACCTGTGGCTGCACCATTCCGGAGAAGCCTGACCAACCTTTTGCACCCGGTGAGGTCGGAACCATCCGTGCCAAATTCAATGGAAGTGGAAGTGGCTTTATTCTAAAGCAGGTATATGTAACCGCCAATACCAAACCGGACCGTGAGCATACCCTTATTTTTAAAGGAGAAGTAATCGAGAAAAAATAAATCAACCAATATGCAATCATTCTATCTGCTAGAAGCCGCTGCCTCAGGAGGCTTCTTATCAGGCCCCTACTCTACGTTTATCCTAACGCTCTTGATCATACTGACCATGTGGCTTTTCTTACTACGCCCCCAAGCAAAGCGTGCTAAAAGTCAGAAGTCCTTTGTAGATAACCTTGCAAAAGGTGACAAGATCGTGACCATCGCCGGAATACACGGTATCGTCAACAAAGTAAACGAAGACGGTACTACCCTCCAGATCGAAACCAGCCCGGGCAGTTACCTCAGAATAGAAAAGTCTGCCATCAGTTTGGATTGGACCACGGCGCTGAACAAATCGGCTGACACCGAGAAAAAATAAAGATGCTCCGCGTTGGTCTTACCGGTGGAATCGGCAGTGGCAAGACCACGGTGGCCCGCATGTTCGAAACCTTGGGCATTCCCTTGTATTATGCTGACGATGCCGCTAAACGTTTGCTCAATACTGACCCCGCATTGAAGTCGGCCGTTCAGCAACTGTTTGGAGAAGCGTGCTATACCAACGGGGTGCTAAACCGTTCGTACTTGGCCTCGATCGTTTTTAATGACGCAGAAAAATTGGCCGCTCTAAACCAATTGGTGCACCCGGCCACGATCGCCGATGCGAATGCCTGGTTTTTGAATCAAGAATCCACTTATGCCATACGAGAAGCCGCCTTACTCTTTGAAAGTGGAGCGGCAGAAGGACTTGACTATGTGATCGGGGTTTCAGCCCCAGCCCCCTTGCGTATACAACGGGTTATGCATCGGGATGGAAGCAACGAAGTAGATGTAAAAAAAAGAATGGCCACCCAACTGCAGGACACTATAAAATTAAAATTGTGCGATTGGGTAGTGACCAACGATGAACGGGAGGCGCTCCTTCCACAAGTGTTGTCACTGCATGAACAACTCACGCTTCGCGCAACGCAGCCAAGGCTGCAGTGATCCGACTCCACCCCTCTTGAATATTGGCACGGCTATTGGCAAAGGAAAACCGCACACAGCGAGGTTCTCCAAAGGCGTCTCCCATTACCGAAGACACATGGGCCTTATTGAGCAGGTACATACTCAGGTCAGCAGCATTCCGAATCGTTGTCTCGCCATCGGTCTTTCCAAAGTAATAGCTGAGATCGGGAAACACATAAAAAGCGCCAGCCGGAGCAGGACATTTAATTCCGGGAATAGCTTGTATCAATTCTAATACAAGTTCTCTTCTTTTTGCAAATTCCTCGACCATCTCGTGTGTAGGACGCAGGTCGGCACTAAGGGCCGCCACGGCAGCTTTTTGGGTAATGGAATTAGCGCCACTGGTAAATTGACCCTGTACTTTTTCGCAGGCCTTCGCTATGGCAAGGGGAGCCGCCATATAACCGAGCCGCCAACCGGTCATAGCAAACCCCTTGCTTAATCCATTGATGATAATGACGCGGTCTTTGAGGGAACTAAAAGAGGCAATACTGGCATGCGTCCCAATAAAATTGATATACTCATAGATCTCATCCGAAATAATATAGACATGAGGATATTGCTCGAATATGGCGGCCAATTGAGCTAATTCTTCTTTTGTGTACACCGCTCCACTAGGATTACACGGAGAGGAAAACATAAAAAGTTTGGTGGCTGGACCAATGGCCTCTCGCAGTTGCTGAGGAGAGATCTTAAATCCACTTTCTGTAGTAGTATGCACCTCCTTTACTTTTCCTCTAGCTATTTTGACCAATTCACTGTACGTAACCCAATACGGGGTGGGTATGATCACCTCTTCTCCTTCATCTACCAAGGAGAGAATGGCATTCGCGAGACTTTGCTTGGCACCCGTAGAAACGACGATCTGTTCGGGATTGTAGTCAAGTTGATTATCCCGCTTCAGCTTTTGACAAACGGCCTTCCGCAGGTCCGGTAAACCCGCTACGGGCGTATAATGTGTCCAATTTTCGTGGATCGCATTGATCGCGGCTTCTTTGATATGCTGTGGCGTATCAAAATCCGGTTCTCCCAGACTCATATCGATCACATCAATTCCTTTGGCCCTCAATTCGCGACCCAATTGGGCCATGCGAAGTGTCTCGGGTTCGTTGAAGCGATTCAAAAAAAGGGATAATGCCATAGGATCGGCTTTAATAGTAGGCAAGTTACAATATCTGCTTCATAGCAATACAACCCGAGCGCTCCTGCAAGCAGCGCTACAGTAAGGCACGCTATTGAAAAGACCGTTCTGCGAAAGAGGCACGGTACAGGGTTTGTCCCAAGTTCTGTAGAAACGGGAATCCTATCCTGTCGTAATCATAGATATCATCATTGAATATGCCATCACTGTTACAGTAGATCACCGCACTCAGCATAAATTTCTTTCCGGAGCGTCTTTCCTCGATACAAGCTGCGTCGATCAAGAAACCATAGGCATTTCCAACCTTATTGTATATGCGAATAGAATCATCAGGTTTCTGCTGGGATGACCCATAGTATAAAAACTTTACATAATTATCCCATATCGTGGTGCTATCATAAGATGGATAGCGGCTCTGAGAAGGCAAGCGACTCATATAATCGCGCAAAAAATCAAGGTCTTCTTGCGTAAGTAAAAAGCGGCGAGACGCCGGGACAGAGGAGGGGAACATGACCTGTCTGATCATATGATGTAGGGCAGGCAATGGCAATCTATTCTTATTGGAAAAATCAAAGGGCTCCTCAACTACTTTTCCCCGACTTATGTACCCCTTACCCATTTTTATAGTCATCGGCCGAGCCTCGTGTAATGCCAATTGGCCATCTTGCCTATGCAGCAAATTGCCTACCGTATCAAAGAATAAAACCGGATTCGTATACCGGTTTTCCTCGACACTGAGTGGCAAGCTGAGTCGATGTACTATTTCCACATCGCCATACCCCAAGCGGTGCAGAGACGCGTTAATATAATCTTGCCCCAGCCATTCATAGAGACGGTTATAGGCATCATTATCGCTAACCAACAATATCTTCTTAATGTAATGGGCAATCGTGGGGCGGCCATCGGGGGTAGTAGGGTCGTTGAAAACCTCGGTTTGCCGATCTCGGTCCTTTTCGGTAATAAAAGTGCTATTGCGATCAAGACCGGGTATGGCAAGCTCCCGGAGCCGTTGAAGGGCCAAAATGGCAATCGGAAACTTAACGGTAGAGGCCGGATAAAAATATCGGCTCTTGTCTACGTTAAAATAATGATCTTGAAAATCCCTAGCCCTATTTCCTGTCTTTTTGACCCGCGTGTAGACAATCTGGATACCCCATCGATCAGGATCATTAAGTAATTGGCGGGTAAGGGAATCGCCATTTTTATATAAGTATTTGTATAGTAAGCTATTATGCTCCTTATTTTTATTTTTTATAAAAGAGCGGCTTAGATCAGAATCAGGGGCCTGCGCCAGCGCTACTCGGTCTAATCCGCAGAGGATCAGGATCAAAAAAAAGAAGGATTGGCGCTTCATCAGGAACTCAAAATACAACAGAATCCGCAATCAGGTAAGGATTTAAAAATCAGCGTTTACTAAGCGCTTCTTATTAGGGCGGTTCGGCCAAAAAAACTATCTTTGCAATCCTTAAAAAATTAGTAAATCAACCAACGTATGCAACTCAAAGGTCTGGTCATTGGCTTTACCCTGCTGCTCACTTTATATTCGCTCCACCAGCTGTCTTTTACCTGGGTGGTCCGCGATTTTGAGAACAAGGCAGATGAAAAGGCAATCAAATACGTAAAGTCCGCTTATCCTACCGCTACGGCAAAGTATCCTGGAAATAAAGATTCACAGGCTGTCTGGCAAGAATACCTGGACAAAAGACAAAGCCAGTATCGTGACAGTTTGATCAAGCTAGAAGAGAACACTACCGTTACATACGGACTCAATGGCGCCATAAGCTACAAGAAAGCTAAAGAAGAAGAGCTGAACTTGGGTCTTGACTTGCAGGGAGGGATGAATGTGACCCTCGAGGTGGAAATGTCTGGATTGCTTCGTTCCCTTGCGAATAATACGACCGATCCAAACTTTTTAAAGGCCCTGCAAAATGCAGACCAGCGCAAGGCCAATAGCGATGCCGATTTTATCACCCTGTTTATTCAGGAATACCGTAAGCTAGAACCCAATCGCGCACTCGCTACGCTTTTTTCAGGGGGAGGATCGGATGAGATCAATATCACCTCCAGCGACAATGCGGTAGAGAGCTATATACGCAAACAAGCCCGCTCGGCCTTCGATCTTACCTATGACCGTCTCACGACTCGTATCGATCAATTCGGAGTAGCTCAACCCTCAATCAACCCTATTCCCAGCCGCGGGCTTATTAATGTGGAACTCCCAGGTATTAAAGACAAAGACAGGGTGAGAACACTCTTACAGAGCACGGCTAACTTACAATTCTGGGAAGTGTACACGCTTAAGAATAATAATTATGCCAATGGTTGGCAACGGACTATCAATGCCTTTAATGCCAAATACGGAGGAAAAGCCGATACGACTGCAGCCAAAAAAGACACGGCCCTTACTGCTAAGACTCCGAGCACCACAAAAGACACTGCAAAGACCAAGACACTCTCTGAGGCGATCACCAAGACGCCGGTGGATACCAGCAAGGCCAAAAAGGAAACCGCTAGCGCTACCACTACCAATACCATTGACCGCTATCTGCAATTCATGCAACCTTACCAAGACGAGAAAGGAGGCATTGGCTTTCCCGCCGCCATTGGTATGGTCAAAGTGGTCGATACGGCGCAACTACGTTCTTACCTGAATGAGTTCAAAGGCAACTTTCCCTCCGACGTGGTATGGGCCTATGGAATAGCTGAAAAGGATAATAACGGAGTGGCTGCCCCATCGGTACCCCTCTACGCTTTAAAAACGTACAACCGAACACAAGCTAAATTAGAAGGTGATGCCATTGCGGATGCTCGGGCTGAATTCGATCAATTCAACAGAGTACAGATCGAAATGACGATGCGACCTGCCGGTGCGGCCGTTTGGAAAAGAATGACAGAAGACAATATCGGCAATCCCATCGCTATCGTTCTTGATAATGTTGTGTTCTCTGCCCCCAATGTAATCAACGCTATTCCGAATGGGGTCTCTTCGATTTCTGGAAGTTATTCGCAGCAAGAAGCCAATGACCTGGCCAATATTCTTAAGATCGGTAAACTGCCAGCCCCCGCCAAGATCGTACAAGAGCAACAAGTGGGTCCCACCCTTGGGGATGAAGCCATTCGGGGCGGATCGCTCAGCTTTATCATTTCTTTCGTGGTCATCATTATACTGATGCTACTTTACTATAACACCAGCGGATTGATCGCCAATATCGCTCTTATTTTGAACCTGCTCTTTACCGTGGGGATCTTGGCTGGTTTAGGGGCGACCTTAACGGCTCCCGGTATTGCCGGTCTGGTACTGACCATCGGTATGGCGGTGGACACCAACGTATTGATCTATGAGCGCATCAAAGAAGAGCTCAATAAAGGAAAGGGATACTTGACCGCCATCAACGAGGGGTACAGCCGTTCGCTCCCCCCCGTATTGGATGGTCACGTTACCACCTTGCTGACCGCGATCATTCTCTTTTATTTTGGACTAGGTCCCGTTAAGGGATTTGCGACCACACAGATCTTAGGTCTGTTGCTATCACTGTTCTGCGGTATCCTGGTTAGCCGTTGGGTAAGCGACCTGTTTACGAATAAGAAAAAACATGTGGAGTATTTTACAGGCATCTCCAGAAAAGTTTTTCAACATGCCCAATACAAATTCATTGAATATAGAAAGGTAGCTTACGGAATCTCGATCTTTATTTTGATCGGAGGTATCGCCTCTTTCTTCAATGGATTTAACTACGGAGTGGAGTTCAACGGAGGAAGGAGTTATACGGTTCAATTCCCCCAGCCTGTCAATGTCGAGGCCATCAGAACAGAATTGAATAAGACCTTTGAGGGTGAGAATACGATCATCAAGACCATTGGAGATAACTCCAAGCTCGATATCACAACTTCGTACCTGATTGAGGACAGCCGCGGCGCAACTGTCGATTCGATCGTTGAATACAAGTTGTATGAGGGACTTAAACAATATATTCCCTCCGGAACCAGTTTCCAGGACTTCAAGTCTGACCGCTTTGTACAACAAACCAAAAAGGTTTTACCTACTATCTCCGATGATCTAAAGTCAGGAGCCGTAACGGCTACGCTTGTGGCCCTACTGGTCATCTTCTTGTACATCTTTATCCGATTCCGTGATTGGCGCTACTCGCTGGGAACGATCGTGGCCCTGTTGCACGACGTGTTCGTTACCCTGATCATTTTCTCTTTTGCCAAAGATCTTGTACCGTTTCCGCTCGAGATCGACCAACACTTTATCGCTGCCGTGTTAACGGTGATCGGATTTTCCATGAACGATACGGTGATCGTATTTGATAGGATACGCGAAGACTCCCGCCTGATGCCAAACGCTCCTCGAGGCGAGGTTATCAATCGCGCTATCAACCAGACCTTAAGTCGTACCATTATGACAGCATTGACGGTGTTTCTGACCATCCTGATCCTCTTCTTGGTGGGTGGAGAAGTAACTCGTGGTTTTGCTTTTGCCATGCTGATTGGGGTGCTGACCGGGGTCTATTCCTCGATCTTTGTGGCCTCCCCTATCTTGGTAGACCTGGAGTTCAAAAAAAGCAAAGCAAAAAAGAGCGTTTAAGACGATTTTCTTTTCGCATAAAAAAACCCGCCTCTAAAAGAAGCGGGTTTTTTTATGATCCTCTGTAAGGTTATACAGCAAAACTGGTACCACAACCACAGGTCTTACTGGCATTAGGATTAGAAAAGGTGAAACCGCGATTATCGAGTCCGTCATGCCAATCGATCTCCATGCCTACCAAGTAGATCTCATGCGCTTTTTCCATGGCACAAGGAATACCTTCTACCAAAAAAAGTTGATCTTTTTCAGTAGGCATATCAAAACCGAGCACATAGGTCATACCCGAGCAACCACCCCCCTTTACACCGATCCGTAGCCGCTGGGCAGGGTTAAAGTCTGGAGCCTCCATCAATTTTTTTATCGCCTTAATGGCACCCGCTGTAAGGGTCACCGGCAGCGTATTTATCATTTCCATACTGCAAAATTATAAAAACCTGGGATTTCGCTATACTTTTACAAGACTGAGACTTTTTACCATGAATATGGAACTTACCACCATCTTGCTTTTTGCCTTATTGACCCTATGTATAGCAGGACTCATCTTTTTAAAGTTTCGCACACCGACAGCCGCCCCCACCAAGGACTTTCAAACCCTTCAACTTCGATTACAGGCCTATGAAAGGCTGGTCCTGCTCACCGAGCGTATTTCGTTACCTCACCTGATCAGTCGTCTCAATAATCCGGTGGCCAATGCCGACGAAATGAAGGCCTTGCTGATCGAAACCATCAAACAAGAATTTGATTATAACAGCACACAGCAATTATACGTGAGTGCTACCGCTTGGGAGGCCGTTCGAAATTTTAAGGAGCAAAATATATTATTGATCAATCAAGTGGCCGCCAGCTTGGGCATGCACGCTACGGCCCTTATACTCAACAAGAAATTGATGGAGCTTTTGCTTTCGCAACAAGAACAACCCTTGCAAGACATTGTCAAGGAGGTATTGAATAAAGAAGCTAAACAACTAATGGGCTAACCATTAATAAGCACATGAACGAAGACCAACGCCATACCGATTCGCTGATTCCCATAAAAAAAATCTATACAAAAGAGGATCTGCCAACGACCGACCCCGGACAACCGGGAACTTACCCCTATACGAGAGGCGTTCAATCCGATATGTATCGGGGTAAACTCTGGACCATGCGTCAATATGCCGGGTTCTCCACGGCAGCCGAAAGTAATAAGCGCTATCATTATCTGCTATCGCAAGGGGTCAGTGGGCTTAGTGTAGCTTTTGATCTTCCCACTCAAATTGGTTACGATAGTGATCATCCGCTGGCCGATGGCGAAGTGGGTAAAGTGGGCGTTGCCATTGACTCTATCGAGGACATGCAGATTTTATTCGATGGGATCCGCTTAGAGGACGTGAGCACCTCCATGACCATCAATGCCACTGGATATATCTTGCTGGGACTATATGCCGCCGTGGCCAAACAGCAAGGGGCCGATCTTTCGAAACTCAATGGTACGATACAAAATGATATTTTAAAGGAATATGCCGCTAGGGGCACCTATATCTACCCGCCTAAACCCTCGATGCGCATTATTACTGATCTATTTGAATGGTGCAGCCATGAAGTACCCAAGTGGAATACGATCTCTATTTCAGGATACCATATCCGAGAAGCGGGTAGCACGGCCGTACAAGAAATTGCTTTTACCTTGAGCAATGGAAAGGCCTATGTGCAAGCGGCCCTGGCAAAAGGACTTGATATCAATGTATTTGGACGCAGACTTTCATTCTTCTTTAATGCGCACAATAATTTGTTCGAAGAAGTGGCCAAATTCAGGGCCGCTCGTCGCATGTGGGCGCAGCTGATGAAAGAGATGGGGGCTACCGATCCTAAGGCCATGATGCTCCGCTTTCATGCCCAAACAGGTGGTAGTACGCTAACCGCACAACAACCCCTTAACAATATCGCCAGAGTAACGGTGCAGACATTGGCCGCCGTGTTAGGCGGAACACAATCCCTTCATACCAATGGGTATGACGAGGCCCTGAGTCTTCCTACCGAGCAAGCTGCGGCCATTGCCTTGCGAACCCAACAAATAATCGCCTTCGAAAGCGGGGTAGTCGATACGGCCGATCCCTTGGCTGGTTCTTTCTTTGTGGAATCGCTTACCGACTCTATTGAGCAAGAGGCCTGGAAGCTGATGCAGACCATCGACAGCATGGGTGGCAGCGTAGCCGCCATTGAAAATGGTTTTATGCAAGAGGAAATCGCTCAAAGTGCCTATATGTTTCAGCAGCAACTGGAGCAAGGAAAAAAGATCATCGTGGGCGTAAATAAATTCCAGACAAACGAAAAGAGCAATACCCCCCTGTTTCGGGTAGATGACAGTATTCGTTTAGCCCAAATAGAAAAATTAAAACAACTCCGACAACACCGTGATCAAAAGACTTGCTTATCGATATTATCTACCCTTCGTCAACAAGCGGTGGATGGAACCAATATCATGCCGTCGGTGGTAGCGGCCATTGAGGCAAAATGCACCTTGGGAGAAATTTCTGATACCCTGCGGGAGGTCTTTGGTGAATACCGTCAATAGAACAGACTATCCCCTCTCCTATTTTTTTTGACTGGCTGAGGCCCAATTATCTTTTAAACCAACGGTCCGATTGAAGATCAATTTTCCGTCTTGACTATCGCGATCTAAGACAAAATAGCCCTTTCTAATAAATTGAAAACGTTCTTGGGCATGTGCTTGCGCCAAAGCCGGTTCGGCATAAACCTTCGGCAATGTGGTTAGGGATTCTTTATTCAAGTATTGTAAAAAATCAGCGGACTCATCCGTGGGATCTTCTACACTAAAGAGTCGATCATATAACCGTACCTCGAGCGGGATGGCATGCGGTACGCTCACCCAATGCAAGGTGCCTTTTACATTTATCCCACTGGTATCGGAACCGCTCTTGCTGTTGGGCAGATGGCTGCAACGAATTTCCTGGATAGTACCTTGGGCATCTTTAATGACCTCGTCGCAACGAATGATATATGCACTTTTAAGACGAACCATTTGTCCCGGGGCCAGGCGGAAATATTTCTTGGGAGGCTGCTCCATAAAATCGTCCCTCTCTATATAAAGTGTATTACTAAAAGGGATCTGCCGGTGGCCGGCTTCGGGATCTTCCGGGTTATTCTCGGTACTGAGCCATTCCTCTCCACTATAGTCGGTCAACACCAGCTTGACCGGATCAAAGACCACCATTCGACGCAATGCGATCTGATTAAGGTCTTCGCGTACACAGAATTCAAGCAAGCCCATATCGACCATATTGTCTCGCTTTGCAATGCCGATCCGTTCACAAAACGCTCGAATACTATGGGGGGTGTAGCCTCGTCTGCGCAATCCGCTGATCGTAGGCATCCGGGGGTCGTCCCATCCACTTACCCTTTTCTCATTGACCAATTGTAATAATTTCCGTTTGCTGGTAACGGTATAGTTGATATTTCTACGAGCGAACTCATATTGATGCGAGGGATAGATCCCTAATTGTCTGATGAGCCAATCATACAGCTCGCGGTGTGGAACGAACTCCATGGTACAGATCGAATGTGTGACCTCCTCGATGGCATCGCTTTGGCCATGGGCAAAATCATACATGGGATAGATACACCACTTGTTGCCCGTACGGTGATGATGGGCATGTTTTATACGATAGAGAATAGGATCACGCATCAGCATATTGATGTGCTGCATGTCAATACGAGCCCGCAGGGTGCGAGCGCCATCGGGAAACTCTCCATTGCGCATCCGCGTAAACAAGTCGAAATTCTCTTCGATGGTACGATTTCTATACGGGCTATCGGTACCGGGTGTGGTAGGCGTTCCTTTTTGTGCGGCAATTTCCTCGGGTGTACTATCATCGACATAAGCAAGTCCCTTTTCGATCAACTGGACGGCAAAACCGTATAGCTGATCGAAATAATCGCTCGCATATCGCTCATGCTTCCACTCGAATCCCAGCCAACGAACATCTTCCTTGATGCTATTGACATACTCCGTTTCTTCGGTAGCGGGGTTAGTATCGTCAAATCGTAGGTTGGTGTACCCTGGAAATCGTTGTGTAAGCCCAAAATTCAAACAAATACTCGAGGCATGCCCAAGATGCAAATATCCATTGGGCTCGGGAGGAAAACGGGTGACGATCGCAGCGTGCTTTCCCGCTTGCAGATCCCCTTCTATGATCTCCTCAATAAAATTCAGACTTTTTTCTTCGGACATAGCCAATAAAAATGGTCACGAAGATAGACCAATTAAGGCAAGCGACAACGAGAAAGGATCAGCTCTTGGTAGTGTGGAAACTGTGCGCACAACCTGGCAGCACCCGCCATCTCAAAATCAGAAAAGTCAAAACCGGGCGATACTGTACAACCCACAAAACAATAAGCAGATCCAGGGGCCGGCTCACTGGCAAACCAGGTGCCAGCCGGAACCACCAACTGACAAAGTCTGTCTACCGCAATACCTGCTCCCAATGTATGGAGCTGATACCGACCCTGTGCATCCAGACAATGTATCCATAGCGGATCGCCCTGATAAAAATGCCAGCACTCATCACTTTTAAGCCGATGAAAGGCCGAAAATTCACCCGCTTGTAATAAAAAATAAATGGCCGTGGACACTACCCGATCGCCTGTAAAATCCGCAGGCAACGAGGTAGCCGGTACTACTAACGAAGAGCGGTAGCTCGAACGGTAATGCCCGCCCTCGGGATGCGGCTCCAATTGGTATTTATCGATCAGTGTACGGGCGACAGACATCAGAATCCTTTCTTTGTGCTGGAAGCGGCACCCCCTACGGTAACGGAAGAGCTTCCTAAGACCTTAATTTCTGCGCTTATAAAATCAGTGGCCTTTGCCTTGTAAATATTCTCTACGTATTGCTGGGGATTACGATCGATATAGGGAAACCAGGTGCTATGAATTTGGATCATCACCCGATGTCCTTTTTTGAAAGTATGCAAGATATCTTGTAAAGGAATCTGCAGATCCGTTGGCTCCCCCGGAACAAAGGGCTCGGGTTTTTCAAAGCTATTACGAAACCTTCCCCTGAACACTTCGTGACGTACCAGCTGCTGATATCCCCCCATTTTTACAGTGGGCGGATTATGCGGATAATCTGGATGATCGTTGGGATAGACATCGATAAGCTTTACGATAAAATCGGCATCGGTGGTCGATAAGATCACTTTTAGTTTGGCCAAGATCTCGCCGGCCAGGGTAAGATCATCTTGCAGCACTGGGGTACTAAAGGTGAGTACATCCGGACGTCTTGAGGCTTCGCGTTGATCATCGCTCATAAAATTTCGGGGCGTAAACGTAAGCCCTTCGGTTTGCGATGTGTACGGCACGGGTTTGGCCGGATCCGATACGTAGCGAAATTGCGCATCACTGCGCAAGGGCTTATTGATACTGAGTTGTCCCTGCTCACCGAAGTAAAGTTGAACGGGAGCGATATCGGCAGGAGGCCATTGAGCGAAACGCTCCCACTTTTTTGTTCCTGTATTGTACATCAGGGCCTCGGGTAGGGCGGGATCTTTTTCGTCCTTTAGGTGAAAGGCAAAGAAACGAGCTTCTACATCACGCTGAAAAAAGTAGGCAATGCTATCCCCGAAATACAAATTATTATGTATCGAACGGGGATTATCCCTTGACCAATCACCATGCCCCCATGGACCCATCACAATCGCATTTTTGGCTCCCGGGGTAGACTGCTCTATTTTCTTGTAGATATTCAAGGGGCCGTAAAGATCCTCAGCATCGAACCAGCCCCCCACTGTAAGAACAGCAGGCTTGATATTAGTAAGATGAGGCAACAAACTGCGTTTTTGCCAAAAGCTGTCGTAATTGGGGTGATCGTTGATCTGCTGCCAGAAAAAATTATCATGATGATACTTTTCGGTGAAGGAACTGAGTGGACCTTGTTGCAGATGAAAATCGTATCCGTCGGCCACTGGCTTCTCATAAAAACGCATCAACTGCGGAGCATACCAATCTTCGCGAGTGGTATCGGTCTTTTGGTATCCAAACACCGCAAAAGCGGCCGTATAGCTTTGAAGATATGCGCCCATGTGATGAAAATCATCAAAGAAAAAATCCGAAATGGGTGCTTGGGGAGAAACCGCTTTTAAAGCGGGGTGTGCATCCGGAAGCGACGCAGCGGAGTAAAACCCGGGATAGGAGATCCCATAGATACCCACACGGCCATTGTTTCTGGGTAAGTTACGCGTCATCCAGTCTATTGTATCCCAGGTATCGGAACTCTCATCGATATCTTTTTTATTACGAGGATCGTTACCCGGAATATTAGGGGTCATATTATTAAAGACCCCTTCGCTCATATAACGGCCTCGCACATCTTGAAACGCCAGGATATAACCTTGCTGAACTAGGTATCGGGAGGGATGATTATAGGTGTTGAAATCGCCGTAAGAAGACGCATTGTAGCAGGTCCTGTTTAGCAAAACCGGATATTTTTTTGTGGTGTCCTTTGGCGTATAGACCAATAAGAATAGATGCACACCATCTCGCATCCGCACACGATACTCCGCCTTGGTATAATGGGTACGCATGTACAACGAGTCTTGATTGATAGATTGAGCATAAAGTGATACGCTCAAAAAAATAAGACTAAGCAGTAGGATCCTTTGCATGATAAAACTGAATTTGTGATTGAAGCTAAGAAGATTAGGGACGTGCGCCAAACAGAAGACTCCCCACCCTGACCATATTACTACCACAGGAAATGGCAATTGGATAATCGCTGCTCATCCCCATAGAGAGTATACGAAGCGGACTATCCGCTCGCAGGCTATTGCACCGATCAAAGATCGATCTCAATGCCGTGAACTCCGCTTTGATCTGCTCCGTATTCTCCGTAAAACTGGCCATACCCATCAACCCTATAATTCGAATAGATGGATAGTGTACGGCCTGCTGTAACAGATCCAGTACTTCTTCTTGGTCCAACCCGAACTTGGTTTCTTCGGTTGCAATATGGACCTGGAGCATGACGTCCAAGATACGGCCGCACTTTTGAGCCTGTTTATTGATCTCTTGTAAAAGAGATGGACTATCCACTCCTTGTATGGAGGCACAGAAGGGCGCAATGTACTTGACCTTATTTCGTTGAAGATGCCCTATAAAGTGCCAGCGTATATCGGAGGGAAGCTGAGGCTGTTTTTCTACCAGCTCTTGCACATAATTTTCTGCAAAGTCGCGATGCCCTAATTGATAGAGCTCCTCGATATCCTCTACCGGCTTTTTTTTGGATACCGCTAACAAGCTGACCCCTTGCTCATCCAATTCTTTTTTTAGCTGATGGTAAGCGACTACATTGACCGGCATGCCGCAAATTTACTTTAAAATACCCCTACTGATCACAATGCGTTGCACCTCACTGGTGCCCTCATAGATCTGCGTGATCTTGGCATCGCGCATTAGGCGTTCTACATGATATTCCTTTACATAGCCGTAGCCACCATGTATCTGAACGGCCTCGGTGCTGGCCCACATGGCCGTCTCGGAGGCAAATACTTTGGCCATAGAGGAACTGATCGTATAATCCTGCCCGTTGTCCTTTTGCCAGGCGGCCTTAAGACAAAGCAAACGAGCGGCATCAACGCGAGTGGCCATATCGGCCAACTTAAAGGCGATGATCTGATGATTCATGATCTCGGTACCAAAGGCCTTTCTGGTTTTAGCATACTCGGTAGAAAATTCCAGGGACCCACTTGCTATTCCGAGGGCTTGGGCCGCAATTCCAATCCGACCACCAGCCAGGGTTTTCATGGCAAAGGTAAATCCGAACCCATCGGCACCGATCCGGTTTTCCTTGGGCACTTTTACATCGTTGAACATGACCGTATGCGTATCACTGGCGCGAATGCCCATTTTATTTTCTTTGGCAGCCACGACCACTCCTGGCCAGTTCTTCTCGACGATCAGACAATTGATCCCCTTGGGACCTTTGGCAGGATCGGTTTGCGCCATCACCAGGTATACAGAGGCTGTTCCACCATTGGTGATCCAATTTTTAGTTCCGTTCAACAAATAATAATCGCCCTTATCTTCAGCGGTTGTACGCTGCGAAGTAGCATCACTTCCGGCCTCGGGCTCACTTAACATAAAAGCCCCAATGTAGAGGTCATTGTCTTTTTTTCCGCGAGCCAACGGAGTCAGATATTGTTTCTTTTGTTGTTCGGTGCCGTACTCCTGCAAACCATAGCACACCAAACTATTGTTGACACTCATACAAACGCTGGTGCTGGCATCTAGCTTACTGATCTCTTCCATGGCCAGCACATAGCTGACCGTATCGAGACCGGCTCCACCATAGGCCGGATCGACCATCATTCCCATAAATCCCAGATCGGCCAATTGCAGGACCTGCTCTTTGGGAAACTGCTGTATTTCGTCTCTTTCGATAACGCCAGGCAGACATTGCTGACGAGCAAAATCGCGAGCAGCTTGTTGGATCATCAACTGTTCTTCGGTAAACTGAAATTGCATAGGGACAATTTTGAAAGCAAACAAGTGTTAGTTTTGCAAAGATAAGGTGCCGCAACAGACCAACCGGCTGAATTTTAACGAATCACAGGAGGTAGCCGACCGGAGCAGAGCCGAAATTGACCTACCTTTGTAAAGAATTTTCAGACTATGAAAACGATGCATATCATCTTATTGGTCCTGATCGCGGCCAGTATAGCCGTACTGGTGAGTTTTACCAATACCACCAGCACCTACGATACCATCGAAACGGCCAAAGAAAAATCGGGAACCTATGTGCATCTGATGGCAAAACTCGATAAATCGGCCCCCATTGAGTATGATGCGCTCAATAATCCCAATTACCTGAGCTTTACGGCGGTCGATTCGCTGGGTTCCTCAGTCAAAGTTGTTTATCACAGTGCCAAGCCGGATAATTTAGAAATGAGTGATAAACTGGTCTTAAAAGGAAAATTCAATAATGGATACTTTGAATGTGAAGAGATCCAAACCAAGTGTCCCTCAAAATACAAAGAGGCCGAAGCCCAAGGCAAAACGCATCCCGGCAACGTACCTGACCCCCGTAATGGCAATGCCACCAATTAAAATAAGCGCATGAGCTACACCGGCGAGCATCTTGTTTATGGGCAATTTGGAAATTTCTTTATAGTACTGTCACTGCTAGCCGCGGCGGTTGCCGCCATCTCCTTTGCACGGGCCACCGTTGTGCAGGAACCCTCTGACAAAAAAGCCTGGTTGACACTTGGACGCATCGCGTTCATTTCGCAAACGCTAGCCGTCTTTGCCATCTTTGGCTTGATCTTTTACATTTTACAACAGCACCTATTTGAATATCATTATGCCTGGAAACACAGCAGTCGCTCCTTAGAATTCAAATACCTGCTGGCTGCCATCTGGGAGGGGCAAGAAGGCAGTTTTCTTTTATGGATGACCTGCCATAGCGTGCTGGGCCTTGTCTTACTTACAAAAAGATCAGAATGGGGCGCTCCGGTCCTGAGTGTGCTCAGTATGGTTCAATTCGCCCTTTCGACCATGATCATGGGATTGTACATTTTCGGATGGAAAATGGGATCGAACCCCTTTATATTGTTACGCGATAGTGGGGTGCTCGATAATGCCCCTGCCCTGCATGTAAATTTTGATATCACCCAAGCACTTCGCCCTGACTATCTCAGCAGCATAAAAGATGGAAACGATCTAAATCCCTTGCTTCAAAACTACTGGATGGTCATTCATCCTCCGGTACTCTTTATGGGATTTGCCTCTACCAGCATTCCGTTCGCTTTCGCCATGGCCGGTCTTTGGAAAAAAAAGTATGGAGCCTGGGCAGAAGAGGCACTCCCCTGGGCTCTTTTCTCAACCGCCGTATTGGGGGTGGGTATCATGATGGGTGGCATGTGGGCCTATGAGTCGCTCAGTTTTGGTGGCTACTGGGCCTGGGATCCGGTGGAGAACGCTTCATTGGTACCCTGGCTGATCGGTGTAGCCGGTTTGCACACCCTTTTGATCTATCGCGCTACGGAGCAATCCCTGCGCGCCACTTATCTTTTTTTTATACTGGGATTCCTTTTCATATTGTATTCTACTTTCTTAACACGCAGCGGCATCCTTGGCGAAACTTCTGTACATGCCTTTACCGACCTGGGAATGAATTGGCAGTTGCTGGCCTTTCTCAGCGTATTTACCTTGCCTTCACTTGCCTGGTTTCTGCAAGCATATAAACGCATTCCAAGCCCACAGAAAGAAGAAGAGATCAGTAGTCGCGAATTCTGGATGTTCATTGGATCGTTGCTCTTCTTTTTATCAGCCATGGTGATCATTGGCCAAACATCGCTTCCTGTTTACAATAAATTATCTACTTTTTTCTTTGAGCAGATACGTTCCATTCCTCTCCTTAAGGATTGGCTGGGGCCAAACGCTACCCCATTGAATCTGGCTCCTCCCAACGATTTGGAGTTCTCTTACAATAGTGTTCAGATCTATGTTGCCATTATTGTGGCGTTGCTGACCGCCCTTACGCAATACTTCAAGTATCGTCATACAGAGACCCGCTATTTCTGGAAGAAGATGTTGATCCCTGTACTGGTAAGTGGCATTCTATTTGCCCTTTTTTCTTGGCAAGTTGGTATCGACTACCCCCGCAAGGGTCCCGTATTTGAAGGATCGATCTGGCTGGCCGTATTGCTTAGCATTTATGCGCTGGTGGCCAACCTATCGTATATCTGGATCGGCGCCCGAGGGAAGCTTCAGCATGCCGGAGGATCGATTGCCCATGTGGGCTTTGCAATGGTATTACTTGGAATATTCATCTCCTCTTCCAATAAAGAAATTATCTCTAATAATATCGATGGGATACCCGCTCCATTGGCCGAGGGTGAAAACCCCAGGGAAAATCTGACGCTGATCCAAGACATGCCGGTCAATATGGCGAACTACACCCTCACCTACCTGGGGGATTCTGCGCATCCCAAAAAACAATTATGGTACTATAAGATCCGTTTTGTTAACAAAAATGGTACCGACTCCTTCTTACTTACCCCTAATGCCTTTGTGAATTATAAAGGGAACGAAGGATTGATGGCTAATCCGGATGCCAGACATTATTGGGACCATGATGTATTTACCTACATTACCTCCATACCTAACCCGGAGAATACCGCAGACACCAGTCGCTTTGTACCCTATGTCAGAAAAACAGGAGATACGCTTTACTATTCCAAAGGCACCCTGCTAGTACAATCTCTGGGGCTGCGTGATAATGTGCCCGACTCGTTGTTTGGCCAAAATGGAAAACTCTATGAACTTCCTGTATCGGTACAAGCCGCTACGGGCACCTCGTACCAGCTAACCTTACGGGCCGCGCTGGCCAAAGGACAATGGATCTCTTTGCCTGACACTCTCACTACCGAAGGCATGATCTTGAAATTGCAAAAAGTATTACCTGATGGCTCGGTCGAACTCGGCATCAAAGAAAGTGATGCCTTATTGAAGTATGTAACACTTAAAGCGTACCGTTATCCCTGGATCAAGTTACTTTGGTACGGCGTTTGGATCACGGCCATTGGTCTGCTGATCAGTATGATTCGCCGTATTCGAATCCGCAGACTTCGGATCGCCAAATCATAAGCAATGAAAGGTGTGCCTACACCATATCGAGTAAAACCTGCACGCTATTGCATCAACATAGGATTGATCATCTTGCTGGCGGGATCTCTTTTTTCTTTACAGGCACAACCTCCTTCGTCTCTTCCTGAAAAAGACAGTCTCTTACCGATCCCTCCCCTTTCCGAACGAATGAAAAGATGGGGCCCAAACGACACGATCGTAGTCAATGCTATATGGTACAAAAATGAAGTGCTTAGCTACCGCGAAGAAGAAATGGCCTGGGTATCGAACCTAAGCCCCGAACAACTCGAAAAGCATATAGCCGCCTGGAACCGACTTCGGAATGCCGTTTATGTCACCTACCCCTATGCTAGAGTAGCGGGTGCTACCATCAACCAGATCAACCTGGAGTTGGAAAAGAGCTCCTCTAAAAAAGATCGAAAACAGATCATAAAGGCCCGCGAAAAAGAGTTGCGTGATCAATTCACCGAACCGCTTACCAACCTCTCGGTGTATCAAGGAAAGATACTTATGAAGATCATCAACCGCCAAACGGGTAACAATTGCTATGAATTGGTCAAGGAATTCAAGGGAGGCATCAATGCCAGACTGTACCAAACCGTTGCTTTTTTCTTTGGGGGAAATCTTAAGCAAGAGTGGGATCTTGCGCAAAACAAAACAGACCGGGATATCGAAAATATAATTCGCGAAATTGATGGATCTTGGTACAACAATCCCTATCGCCGCTAAAAAACTACGACATGCAAGCACATATATTGGCCTTTGGAGCCCACCCCGACGATGTGGAGTTAAGCTGTTCAGGAACCCTTATCAACGAGATCAGACAGGGCAAAACAGTGGCCATTGTCGATCTGACAGAAGGAGAATTGGGCACGCGTGGTACGGTCGCCACCCGCTACGAAGAAGCCGCCGCTGCTGCCAGCATCATGGGAGTAAGTTGTAGAGAGAATTTAAAAATGAAAGATGGTTTTTTTGAAAACAACGAGGCGCACCAGCGGGCTGTTATCTCGGTCATTCGCAAATACCGACCTTCGATCGTGCTGGCCAATGCCCCACAAGATCGTCATCCGGACCATGGCAGAGCCGCTCAATTGATCGAACAGTGTTGCTTCTTGGCGGGCTTATCAAAAATTATAACTAAAGATGCAAGTGGTAATCCGCAGCCTCGCTGGCGACCTGCTTATGTCTTTCACTATATACAAGACCGATACATCGAGCCCGACTTTGCAGTAGACATCAGTGATTCCTTCGAAACCAAGATGCGATCTATACAGGCCTACGGCACGCAATTTCACGATCCTGAAAATCAGTCCGGAGAACCCCAAACCTATATATCTGCCCCCCATTTTCTGGAAGGCATAACAGCAAGGGCCCATTTGATGGGTAAAAAGATCGGGGTCGCCTATGCAGAGGGATTTCTATCGACCAAGAAACTAGGAATTAACAGTTTTGATGCATTCATTCAAAACGAAACCTGATCTTTTAGCGTCCAATTGAGTATCTTCATCATTGACTAACCCCCTTTCATGACATTACCCAAATTCCTGGGCACGGCTTCCTTGTCGGGCAAGCACAAATTGACCGCTGCTCCATTTACTTTTCATGCTGAACTAAAAAAGCGCATCCAGTCTTATTTCGAAAAAGGAAATATAAAAAGCACCGGCAACTGGAAACTCTACAGCAAGGCTCTTTTATTGCTCTTAGGTTATGTAGCCGTTTACGTTCATCTTGTTTTTTTTACTCCTGGTTCGCTTTGGGCCCTCGCGGAATGTTTACTCTTAGGAGGACTCACCGCCGCAGTAGGCTTTAATATAATGCACGATGGCATACACGGGTCTTTTAGTAGCCGCAAATGGGTTAACCGCTTAGCAGGTCTGACCCTGAATTTGCTGGGCGCCAATAATTTTATGTGGAAGACAAAACATAATATCGTTCATCATACATATACCAACATTGCTGGGGTAGATGACGATATCGAGGCCCGTCCTTTACTACGCCTATGTTCTTCGCAACCCCACTATGGAATACACCGCCTTCAACATTGGTATTTTTGGGCGGCCTACTCACTGCTATACCTTTGGTGGATCTTTTTTACAGATTATAGAAAGTACTTTACCGGTCGTATCGGAGGCGTGGCCCTGCAGTCAATGACGCTCCGGGAACATGCCAGTTTTTGGGGCTTTAAAATGCTGCACCTCTTCCTTTTTGTGGCTTGTCCTATCTATGTAGTTGGGCTCAGTAATTGGCTATGGGGCTTTTTGGCCTTTAGTTTATTTACCGGCTTTATCCTCAGTATCGTCTTTCAACTGGCTCATACGGTAGAAGGCACTCACTTTGTTGAAGCAGACCAAAATAAGCAACCCATCGAAGACGAATGGGCTATCCACCAACTTAAGACCACCGCCAACTTTGCCACACATAATCGTATACTGTCTTGGTGGCTGGGGGGCTTGAATTTTCAGATCGAACACCACCTTTTTCCCCGCATCTCACATGTCCACTACCCCGCCATCAGTAAGATCATTCGAGACACCTGCCGGGAATTCAATATTCCTTACCTCGAGTATCCCAAAGTTCGGCTGGCCCTGGTTTCGCATGTGGCTCATTTGCGCGAATTAAGTCGACCCTGATCTCTCTGGGATTATTTTGTCCCCATACAATTTGCCAGTAACTTGCATCGCCAAAAGAGCGGCATCGTCTCATGAAAGACCTTTCTCAGCACAATCCGAATTGCGTCAGCAACCCCAACCATAATCTGTTTGGGATTCCCACCTCCGAAGAAAATGCAAAACTGATCATCTTACCTGTTCCCTGGGAGGTAACCGTAAGCTATGGAGCCGGGACGGCCAGAGCACCAGAGAGCATCTTAAAGGCCAGTCATCATATGGATATTTATGATGATGAATTACCCGATGAGTGGAAAGCAGGATTTTATCTGCAACCTTGCGAGAAAAAGATCCTGATGAAAAGCGATTACCTCAGAAGGGAGGCCGAGCTTTATATTGATTACATCTCGAAGGGTGATGACGTTAAGGATAATCGTTTCATGACCAAGAGCCTGAATGAGGTCAACGAGGGAAGCGCTTTTTTGAATCAATGGGTGTATGAACAATGCATGCGTCTTTTATCCCAACATAAATTGGTCGGACTGTTGGGAGGAGACCATAGCACGCCACTGGGATACATGAAAGCCCTGGCGGAAACTAAAGGATCGTATGGAATTTTACAGATCGATGCCCATTGTGACTTGCGCAAAACCTACGAAGGGTTTAATTACTCTCATGCGGGTATCATGTATAATGCCCTGCAGGTAATACCTCAGATCGAAAAACTGGTCCAAATCGGCGTACGCGATTATAGCCAAGAAGAATATCGCTATATACAGGAGAGTAATGGACGGGTACAAACCTATTTTGAAAAAGAGATCAGACATCGACAGCTAAGAGGAGAAAACTGGCACCAAACGACGCAAGAGATCATCGCCGCTATTCCTCAACAGGTCTATATTAGTTTTGATATTGATGGGCTAGACCGTAGTCTTTGTCCCGATACCGGAACACCTGTTCCAGGAGGTTTTCAACTCGAGGAGCTCTATCTTCTTTTTTCCGGCATCTTGTAAAGCGGACGTACCATCATCGGCTTTGATCTTTGCGAAGTGGGTGTCAGCGATAACGAATGGAATGCTAACGTAGCCGCCCGACTTCTGCTTAAACTTTGTAACTTGCTTTCCGGCGCTAACCGCTGATCGCTGCATGCAAAACCCCTTTTTGAACTTTCCACTACTGCTGATCAATACGCGAAAAAGGCAGTACCTGGTTCTGGGTAGGTTTCTAGTGTTACTAAGTGCTTCCCTACTAATTTATTCTGCCTTGCTTGCCGATCCCTCAAATAAATACAAAATGCTATTCGCGGGCATCATCCTTCCACTGATTCTATTGATCTGCCAACGCATCCTTTTTGCAAAAAAGAAAATCACAGCCGAAAGACAGGTCGATGTTTTCTTATTTATCATGACCTATACCTGGCTTATCCATAGTTTTTACATTTTATTCGCCTTGTTACTACTATTACATTTCCTTTTTAAAATTTCGCTTAGAACGCTTAGGCTGGTAGTGGCCCCCGAAGGGATCCGCTATCCTTCTTTTCCTGCCAAGATGATCCCCTGGTCGCAGATCGAGAACCTGATCGTTAAGGACGATCTGCTGACGATCGACACCAAAAAAAATACACTAATTCAGCAACTGATCGAGCCAAATAGCTTTATCGATTCCCAAGAGCTGGAAGCGTTCAACACGTATTGCCAACAGCAAATCAAAGCCGCCTAAATGTCATCGCCCTATCTTTTATACTCCGACGCGAATGGTACTATTTTTGAAGACCGCTCACTCTATGTAACCGGACGCACGGGTTGGGATGCTGTTCCCATTCCCGACGAGGACTGTATCGAGCTGCCCAATGGAGGAACGCTGTATGAACTTCCGGGGCGTAAAGGGATCGGAATAGATGTGGAAACGGGAGAGATGAGACTTTGTGAAAAAGGCTGGGCCGTTGCTGCCTTTATACCGCCGGCCCATACCGGATTTTATCTCTCAGCCTACGAAACCGATCCGGGTGCCCCGACTCTTCCTCTTTTTTGCTACACGGCTGTGGGATGGAAAGCCGATACCTTCTATGTGCCGGCCACGCGTATAGAGCGCGACATCCGACAAGACTGCGCTGGATACGACCAGCAAAAGATCAACGAGGGAACGAAACATCTAGTAGAGAACTACCCCCATAACCGACTGGTCAAGCACTTGATGGAAAATTGCTGTCAGACTTATCAATGTCCTGCAGCTCGTAATTTTTCGTTAGGAAGATGGGAATGCCCGGTACCTGTCTCACCCGCTTGTAATGCCAATTGTGTGGGCTGTATATCCTTACAACCAGACGAAGAAACGATCGTCTCTACGCAAGACCGTCTGCAATTTAAACCCAGTGCGGAAGAGATCGTAGAGTTTACGGTTCCGCACTTAGAGACGGCGCCCTACCCCATTATTAGTTTTGGACAGGGTTGCGAGGGAGAACCCCTGCTCATGTGGGAGACCATCCGCGATGCTATCGTAGAGATCAGAAAGCACACCGCTAAAGGAAGCATCAATATCAACACAAACGGATCGAATCCCGATGCTGTAAGGGCTCTGTGCAAGGCGGGGCTAAATTCGATACGAGTTAGTACCAATTCGGCCCGTCGTGAGATCTATATGCCCTACTATCGCCCCAACAACTATCAGTTTGAGGATATTGTGGAGAGCTTGAAAGTAGTAAATGCATTTGGGGGGTGGACCTCGATCAATTATTTTGTCTTTCCGGGTATGACCGATTCGATCGAAGAATATGAGGCCCTACGAAAACTGATCAGAGAGACCGGACTAAACATGATACAGTGGCGTAACTTTAATATTGACCCGGATTGGTATCTTGGGAAGATCGGGGTAAGCGAAACCGGAGAGTGTATGGGAATCAAGGCCCTGCAAGAAGCGTTGCGAAAAGAGTTCCCTGCCCTTCGATTTGGTTACTTTAATCCACCTATTGAAAGAATCCGCGGTAATTTTGATCTGGCTTTTGCACATTGAAATGATATGATTTAACAAGTTATTGTGCTAAAACAATCGATAAAAAAATAGCTTAGCCGTTAATACAATAAGTCTAACCGAATGGCCACTACGTCTTTTTTAACATCGGATAACAGAGCCAAAGCCGTTACGGGGGCAACTGCCCTGGCTATTTTATTATTGCTACTCTTTATCCGTTGGAAAATTCCCGTGTTTGAGCCCACTGCCGCTGCCAGCAGTGTAGAAGTGGAGGTGAACTGGCCACCAGACCCGCCCTCCGAAATCGATGGGGGCGGTGGAGGAGGTCAACCGACCTTGGCCAATGGAGCAGCCGGCATGGCCAGCGAAGCACCGATGGCCACTGGCACACCAGATCCTGCTGCTGCTACCGAAACAGACGAAAATAGCACGGCCGCAGCTTTGCCGCCTACCAAAACCGTAGCGCCAAACAAAAAAACGATCAAACCCACCAGCACTACCACCAAACCCGTTCCGGTCGTAAAGACACCCTCCCCTCCACAACCCAGGGCCGTTATGGGGAGAACCAATTCGGGTGTAGCTAGCGGTGGTGGAGCCACGGAGTCGTTTGAACAAACTGGAGGAAGAGGTAATGGCTTAGGCGCGGGAGATGGGGACGGCTCCGGTGGAGGAAGCGGTGGTGGATTGGGGGGCGGCAATGGAACAGGAGCCGGATTGGGAACCGGACCTCGCGTAACCAAAGGAGATAGAAGAATCGTCAAAACCTATGCCTTCGAAGGTGATCTAAGCAAGGCTACGATCTATGCTACTATTGCCGTGGCCCCCGATGGTACCGGAAAGTTGATCAATTTGGCCAAGGGCTCCTCTACTACCGGCACGGCCTACAAGCAAGCTATTGTGCGCTATCTCGAAAAAATGCGATTCAATACTTCCGATCATGAGTCGGTCGTAACGGTACAATTTAATTTCAAGATCAATTAAGTATAAGGTAGTGCCCTTCCGATGAATTACCTGCAAACGCTAGACTACCTTTTTTCGAAGCTGCCCTTATTTAGCAGGGTGGGTCCCGCTGCCTATAAAAAAGACCTGACCAATACGCTTTTGCTGTGTGAGGTACTAGGTAATCCACAAGATTCTCTTCGTACCGTTCATGTGGCCGGCACCAATGGAAAAGGCTCCGTAAGCCATATGCTGGCTGCCATCTTTCAACTAGCCGGATACAAAACAGGATTGTATACCTCTCCCCACCTTTACGATTTTAGGGAACGTATCAAGATAAACGGAGAGATGATCGGCGAGCAACAAGTAGTGGACTTTACAAAGAATATATTGCCCACCATCGAGAAGATCGAACCCAGTTTTTTTGAGCTAACGGTCGCCATGGCCCTGGATCATTTTAAAAAGGAAAATGTAGATATCGCCATTATAGAGACCGGCTTGGGTGGACGACTCGATAGCACCAATATCATTACGCCCGACCTTTCGGTGATCACCAATATCGACTGGGATCATATGCAGTTGCTGGGTGACAGCCTAGAAAAAATTGCTTTTGAAAAGGCGGGTATCATCAAGGCCGGCATACCGGTGGTAATCGGAGAATCCAGTTCCACTACCCTGCCTGTTTTTCAACAAAAGGCTCAAGCAGAAAATACCTCACTAACGATCGCCAGTCAAGAAAGAACGATCAAGCAGTACGAGTGGAAAGACGATTACCTATGGGTGACCGTTGCGCAACAAAAGGATTCGATCCTATCCTTGAAGTTGGACCTACCCGGTATTTATCAAACAAAAAATGTACTGACCGTACTGGCTGCCATCGATCAACTGCAAAAAAAAGGCTGGAGACTGCACCAAGACCACATAGCAAAGGGACTCTCTTCTACGCGGCTCCTGACCGGATTGCATGGAAGATGGCAAAAGATCGCTTCGTCTCCAACGGTCATTATCGATGTGGCGCATAATGAGGCTGGAATAGGTCAGTTAATAAACCAGTTACAGCAAACTCCTTATGACCATTTGCATATCGTATTGGGAGTCGTTAAAGACAAATCCATAACCCCCATGCTTTCGCTACTTCCCAAAGAAGCCACCTACTACTTTACAAAAGCATCTTTACCCAGGGCATTACCCGAAACAGAATTAAGATCACTTGGTGAACAAGCCGGCTGTGTGGGAGAAGCGTTCGCCCATGTCAACCAGGCCTTAACGAAAGCGCGGTCTGCTGCTGGTAAGCATGACCTGATCGTTGTGTGCGGAAGTATTTTTTTGGCAGCCGAAGTCAATCTTCACGAAGGGAATGTCCCGTTAGATTGATAAACACATCTTCGAGCGTAGCGAGTTTCATTTCTTTTTTACGTTCAAATCCCGAGGCAATCAGATCGTCGATCAACTTACCCGGAGGATCGAGTGCAATGATCTTACCCGTATCGATAATGGCTACCCGATCGCATAAGTATTCGGCTTCATCGAGATAATGGGTCGTCAAGACCACCGTGGTGCCCTGTTGATTGATCGAACGAATAGTTTCCCAAAGACTGCGACGGGCCTGGGGGTCTAAGCCGGTAGTGGGTTCATCCAAAAAAATAATGCGCGGCGAATTGATGAGTGTGGTGGCCACCGAAAAACGCTGACGCTGCCCCCCGCTTAGTTCCTTTACCTTGGCTTTGGCCTTGTCTTGCAAGTTGACTTTTGTCAACAACTGCATGGGATCTACAGCAGCATTATAAAGGCCGGCAAAAAGTTCGATCAATTGAATCAAATTGAGTCCAGGATAATAACCGCTACTTTGTAATTGAACGCCGATCAGCTTCTTGATGGCACCGGGTGCATCATCCAACGAATAGCCTGCCACTTTTACTTCGCCCGCGGTTTTCGTACGTAGCGTTTCGATAATCTCCAACGTGGTAGACTTACCGGCTCCATTCGGACCCAACAGACCAAAGATCTCTCCTTCTTGTACAGCAAAGCTGATCCCATCTACAGCTACCAGTTCGCCGTAGCGTTTTACCAGCTTGTTGACCTCTATGATATTTGATCTCATTTTGTACGTATATGAGTTTCCAATTCTTCCATCATCAATTTACTCCCTACAAAAAAAGGACAACGCTCATGCAGCGAGTTCGGAACGATATCCAAGGTTCTGATCTTTCCATTCGTGGCCTTGCCACCGGCTACCCCAACAATAAAGGCGAAAGGATTGCACTCATAAAGCAGACGCAATTTTCCCTCGGGCTTGCTTTGGGTACCTGGATACATAAAAATACCGCCCTTGATCAAATTGCGATGCACATCGGCCACCATACTGCCGACATAACGCTGCCGTAAGGGACCACCCTCGCCTTTGGCTTTTTGCTGACAAGCCGTAATGTAAGACCGCACTCCCTCTTCGAATTCAAAATAACTACCATGATTGACCGAATAGATCTTTCCCTTTTCGGGGCAACGAATATCGGGATGACTCAGCGTCCACTCTCCAATGGAGGGGTCAAGTGTAAAGCCATTTACACCCCTGCGAGTAGCATAGACCAACATGGTTGATGAACCATACACCACATAGCCGGCCGCGACCTGGTTGCTGCCAGGCTGTAAAAAATCTTGTTGCGTGACGACCGTACCCACGGGTGTAACCCGCCGGTAAATACCAAAAATAGTTCCGATGGAAACATTCACATCGATATTTCCGCTTCCATCTAGCGGATCGAACAAACACACATATTTAGAATGAATACTTTTCTCGTCTTCAAAGGCTACGAAATCATCCAACTCTTCACTGGCAATACCGGCACAACTGATCCCGTGTTGCAATACCTTAATGAACTGATCGTTGGCAAATACATCAAGCTTCTTTACTTTTTCTCCCTGCACGTTTACCGTGCCGGCATCGCCTAAGATATCGACCAATCCGGCCTTATTGACCTCTACATTGACGCGCTTGGCCGCTAGTCCAATATTACGCAGCAGATTGGAGAGTTCGCCCGTAGCATGCGGAAAGTCGCGCAACTGCTGTATCGTAAATTCATCGAGGGTTTGAACCTTTCTATTGATGGACATGCTGTATTATTTTGAATCGATAGTTAGCGTTTGTACGATTTTCTTGGCCACGGGTTTTTTTGCGAGTAAGGCAGGCGACCAGGTGGGCATGGTCTCTAGTTTTTCGATCAGTTGACGATGCAGCTCATCGGCACCGGCAATTCCCTTTATCACTCTAAAATTTACTGCGGCGCCATCTGTATCCACCACGAATTCTATTTGTATGAATGCTCTTTTTGTCGTCTCAGGAAGATAGGAGGCTACTGCACGACCCGTCTGATCAAGAAATTGAGTAAAGGCCTCGCTGCCGCCCGGAAATCGAGGCCACTGATCGACATACTCTGGTATCGAAGCGATTTGCCGGACCTTTCGAGGGGGAACGACCTTAGTGGCACTTACGCCTCTTTGATCGAGTGTGGACATTGGCGCAGCGGACCCGGCTTTAAAAGAAGGGGTACCCTTATCGGTATTGACATGATAGCGCCCATCGTCCGTGATCATGACAATCGGTAAGCGGCGGTATCGTTCAAAATAATCATAGGCCCCTTTCAACTGGTCTGAAAAATCCTTCAATACAGGGTCATCCTTGGTCAGTTCGCTCAAATAGGCCGCACTCTTGGGTATATCAAATCGACAGGGAAAAATATGGACAGGAATATAATGCTGTCCTTGGTCGCGTGCATAGGCCGCTAGTACGTACAACTCATCGATCTGCTGATCGGTGATAGGAATGCATCCTACCGTAACACAACTGCCATGAATATAGATCTCCCCACCAGGCTTGATAGAATCACTCAACACCTTGTCGCTGGCATTGGGATAGTTAAGTCCCAGAGAGAGATAATAATTACTAGTAGGATTGAACTCGTTGATGTAATAAAACCCTTCGGGCACCTGAAAATCGCCCTGCATTCGCTTTGGGCCCAGCGAACCGGCCAAGGCACAAACAGGGTAGGTTTTGAATAAACGGAACGAATCTGCAGCACGTTGCTTGACCCACACCTCGAGTTGACTGTCGAATTTAAAAGATCGTATATACAAGTAACGGGCCGGCCAATCAAGCTTTTTTGCGGCAAACTGCTTTTGAAGCGTATCCGTCTTGCGGGTCATCGCCTCTTGTGGACGAACATAGGTTCGCTGGTAATCGATAAAGGAATAATAGGTAGTACCCCCTTTGGAGACCCCATATCCCGTTTGTGACCTAGCGGAAAGCGGTAGAATAAAGAGTAAACACACCCAACCCATCCATCTTGCTGCAGTAAAAGCACGTCTGGGGGGTAATAAATGCATATGATTTTTTATGCGAGATACAGGTGAAGGGATCGATCGTGTCAGATATTTCCTCGGGCCTCTTGTTCTCTTTCGATCGCCTCAAACAGGGCCTTGAAGTTACCTTTTCCAAAACTCTTGGCCCCTTTTCGCTGAATGATCTCAAAAAACAAAGTAGGGCGGTCTTCGACCGGCTTAGAAAAAAGTTGTAAAAGATATCCCTCGTTATCGCGATCCACGAGAATACCTAACTCTCGAAGTGGCGCCAGATCCTCATCAATAGCCCCTACCCGATCGATCAGATCATCGTAGTAGGTAGTGGGCACTTTCAGGAACGTGACACCCCGGCTCATCAATGCACGAACGGTCTTAACAATATCATTGGTGGCTAGCGCCACATGCTGGCATCCCTCTCCTTTATAAAACTCCAGAAACTCCTCGACCTGGCTTTTTCGTTTTCCCTCGGCGGGTTCATTGATGGGAAATTTTACGAACCCATTTCCACTGCTCATTACCTTGCTCATCAAGGCAGAATATTCGGTGGAAATATCCTCATCATCAAATGTGAGAATGTTTTTAAACCCCATGACCTCTTCGTAGAACTTTACCCAGGGATTCATCTGGTTCCACCCAACGTTTCCCACGCAATGATCGACATAGAGCAGCCCACAATCTGTGGGCGCAAAATCGGGATTGGACCAGGCGCGATAGCCGGGCATGAATACGCCGGTATAATTTTTTCGTTCAATAAATAGATGAACGGTATCTCCATACGTATGAATGCCACTCATAACAAGTTCTCCGCCCTCATCGGATAATCGGGTGGGCTCCAGATAACTTTTAGCCCCGCGGCTTGTGGTCTCCTGCCAGGCCTTGGTAGCATCCTGAACACGAAGAGAGAGCGCCTTGACTCCATCTCCGTGGAGATGCACATGCTCAGCGATAGGATGTTCCGGACGCAGCGCCGTAGTTAAAACGAACGTGAGCTTATGTTGGCGAACGGCATAGCTAGCGCGGTCTTTAACACCCGTTTCAGGACCTGCATAGGCCAGGGCCTGAAAACCAAAGGCGCACATGTAGTAATGAGCTGCCTGCTTGGCATTGCCCACATAAAATTCTACGTAATCTGTTCCCTCCAGGGGAAGAAAATCGGTTGCTGCAGCTTGACTGACAGAGGAAGAAGCGGTGGCAGGAGCATTCATTGCACAAAAATAAAGAAAATTAACTGCGCTGATCAAGACGTTGCAGCCCTAGCGGCTATCTTTGCGCCATGCTAAAAGTGGGTATTTTGGGAGGGGGACAATTGGGCCGAATGCTCCTGCAAGCGGCCACCGATTACCCTGTTGAGACCGCTGTTTTGGAAAATGATCCGGATTGTCCGGCCGCCCCCTACTGCCATCACTTTACCAAAGGAGATATTCGAAATTTCAACGATGTTTACTCTTTTGGTCGAACACTTGACCGACTCACCATTGAAATAGAGGATGTCAATATTGAGGCCCTCGAGAAGCTAGCCCAAGAAGGTGTGGTCGTGATCCCCGATCCGAGCGTTCTTCGGCTTATAAAAAATAAGGTCCTTCAAAAAAATTATTATCAGGAGCACCGGATTCCTACGGCCGCATTTTTGATCACTCAATCGAGAGCGGAGCTAAAGGACCATATTTCTTTTCTTCCCGCTGTTCATAAGATCGGAGAAGGGGGTTACGATGGAAAGGGCGTACAGATCATCAGTGATGCCAGCGCTATCGAAAAGGGTTTCGATGCCCCGTCGGTGTTGGAAAAAAAGGTTCAGATAACAAAAGAACTGGCGGTGATGGTGGCCATCGATCAAAAGGGAGAAACGGTGGTGTATCCTACAGTAGAGATGTGCTTTGATCCCTTGCTTAACCTACTCGATTATCAACTTTGCCCAGCTCAGATCGATGAGGCCACTACCCTTCGCGCATCAACGATCGCCTTGCAAGTTGTAAAAGGATTTCAATCGCCAGGCCTATTTGCGGTAGAGATGTTCTTAGATCAAAACAACGAGCTCTTTGTCAATGAAACGGCCCCCCGGGTCCACAATAGCGGTCACCATAGCATCGAAGCCATCGCCTCTTCACAATTCGATATGTTGTGGCGGATCTTGTTATCCCTTCCATTAGGATCCACACGCTTGATCAGCCCCTCAATCATGATCAATTTAGTGGGCAATGGCGCTACCGGACAAACCTGCTACCAGGGAATTACCGATGTGGCTTCTACCCCCGGACTTTTCATTCATCAGTATGGTAAAAAAATAAGCAAACCCGGGCGCAAGATGGGTCATATGACATTACTAGGCCCTGATCCCAACGAACTGATAAAACAGGTTCCCTTCTTGAAAAGCCAGGTGTCTGTTTGCGGCAAAATCGAAAGCTAATCAAGATTTTATCGTCAAATTTCTAAGGTCATTTTGGCCTAACAACGCTATCTTTATTAGCCAATTTGCTTTCATGAGAAAAAACCTTTCAACCGGGGCGTTTGCCCTACTTCTTTTTGCCGGTATGGGATGCGGCGAATCAGATAAAAAAACGCCTGTGGCGATGGGGCCCGGCGATAAAAATAAAGCCACTACCGTAGATCTTTTTATTGTTGAACCCATCTCTTTTGCCGAGACCATCGAAGTGCCCGGAACGGTGGTAGCCAGCGAATCGGTGGAGATTCATCCCGAGGTAGCCGGCCGGATCGTACAACTTCCCATTATAGAAGGAAAATACGTAGAAAAAGGAAGCTTGCTGGCTAAACTAAATGATGCAGACCTGGTGGCCCAACTGAATAAATTAGAAATTCAATTACAGCTTGCGCAGCAAACGGAGAAAAGACAATCGCAGCTGCTCAAGATCCAAGGGATCAGCCAGCAAGACTATGATATTAGTCTTTTACAGGTCAATAGTCTTAAAGCCGATATCGGCATTATCAAAACAAGCATTGAAAAAACGGAGATCAGGGCTCCTTTCAGTGGAAAGTTAGGGCTTCGCAACATCAGCAATGGAGCCTATGTCAATCCTGCTTCGGTGATTGCTGTTATTAGCCAGACCGATCAATTGAAGCTGGATTTTTCTATTCCCGAAAAATATATCGGCAAAATAAAGAATGGTCAACTTGTTCACTTCCGCTTCGAAGGCAGTACGGATTCTCTTAGCGCCCGCGTTGTTGCCACAGAGTCAAAAGTAACCGAGAATAGCCGCAGTCTTTTAGTGCGCGCCCAAGTTGAGACCAAAAATACCGCCTTGCTTCCCGGCAGTTTTGCTAAAGTTAGTATTGGATTTGATCCAGACGAAAAGGCGATCTTGATCCCCACGCAAGCCATCTTACCACAGGCTCGCGTTAAAAAAGTAATTCTTTTCAAAGGTGGCACGGCCCTATTCACCGATGTCAAGACGGGGTCGCGCACCCCCGACAGAGTACAGATCATCGAAGGGCTGTCGGTCGGTGATTCGGTAGTAACGACCGGACTGCTTAGCATTAGACCCGATGCCCCTATTTCCATTGGCAAAATACTGGATCCGAAACCATGAATCTGGCAGAGCTTAGTCTTCGAAGGCCCATATTGGCGGTGGTCATGAACATGATCATCGTATTATTTGGCTTGATCGGATTTAAATTTCTGGGGGTACGTGATTACCCTGCGATCGATCCTCCCAACATTAGTGTTCGCACCTCCTATCCGGGAGCCAATCCCGATATAATCGAAACCCAGATCACCGAGCCCCTTGAAAAATCCATCAATGGAATAGCGGGTATCAAGAACATCACTTCCTCGAGTAGTAATGGCACCAGTAATATCAATGTGGAATTTGAGCTGGGCATCGACCTGGAGGCCGCAGCCAATGACGTGCGCGATAAAGTATCACAGACAGTTCGCTCCTTACCCTCCGACCTGGACGCACCACCGGTGGTATCGAAAGCCGATGCCAGTTCTGATCCCATCATATCGATGACGGTGCAAAGTCCTAACCGCGATCAATTGGCCATTACGGAATATGCCACCAATGTGTTGGTCGAAAGATTGCAAACCATTCCCGGTGTTAGTGCCGTGCAAATATGGGGCGAGAAGCGATATGCCATGCGACTCTGGCTAGAGCCTGCCCGTTTGAATGCATTAGGCATTACGGTAGGAGATGTGCAGGCAGCCCTCAATCGAGAGAATAGTGAATTGCCTTCCGGAAAAATTTCGGGCTCCTCCACCGAACTCTCCGTCAGAACCTTTGGTCGCATGAATAGCGAGGAAGATTTCAACAATCTTATCATCAAAAATGTTGGTGGAGCAGATGTAAAGCTCAAAGACATAGGAGAAGCCGTGCTAGGGCCGGAGAATGAAGAGACCCTAATGCGAGGCAACGGAACTCCCATGATCGCACTGGCCATTATACCGCTGCCCGGATCGAACTACGTATCGATCTCCAATGAATTCTACAAACGCCTGGAGCAGATCAAAAAAGACGTACCCGATGACATTACGCTCAATATAGGTCTTGACCAAACACGGTTTATCAAGAAATCGATCCTAGAAGTACAAGAAACTCTCATGATCGCCTTCTTACTGGTCGTGATGATCATCTATGCCTTCTTCCGAGATTGGATCATCGCCCTGCGTCCCTTGATCGATATTCCGGTATCGCTCATCGGTGCTTTTTTTATCATGTACCTGATGGGCTTTACTATCAACGTACTCTCTCTTTTGGCCATTGTACTGGCTACCGGACTGGTAGTTGATGACGGGATCGTGGTCACAGAAAATATTTACAAACGGATCGAAAAGGGGATGAATAAATGGCAAGCTGCCGTGGAGGGATCGCGGGAGATCTATTTTGCGGTTATCGCCACCTCGATCACCCTGGCCATTGTATTTCTTCCCATCATCTTCTTGGAGGGATTTGTCGGAAGACTGTTCCGCGAATTTGGAATTGTTGTATCGGGAGCGGTGCTGATCTCCGCCTTTGTTTCATTGACCCTTACCCCGGTGCTCAATGTAAAATTGACAAAGAAAGACCCTACCAAACATTCTTGGTTCTACCGTGTTACCGAGCCCTTCTTTCGGTGGATGGAAGCGTCCTATCAGCGACAATTGCAACGCTTCATGAAGATCCGGGTGATCGGACTGATCATTATAGGACTCTGCTTAGGCGCTATCTACTTTGTGGGAAGTAATCTACAATCGGAGATCGCCCCCATGGAAGATCGCAGCCAATTCAGAGTGCAATTGACCGCACCGGAGGGAACTTCCTTCGACGCTATGGACAATTACGTGAATCGTGTTACGCAATTGGTACTGGATTCTGTTCCCGAACGAACGATGCTGTTTAGTATTACCTCTCCCGGTTTTACCGGATCAGGTAATGCCAACACCGGCTTTGTACGGGTAACCCTATCAGAACCTTCCCAACGAAAACGCTCGCAAAGCGATTTGGCCAAGCTGATCAATCGTAACCTCTCGCGTTACACAGAGGGAAGGGGTTTTGTGATCGAGGACCAAACTATCTCGGTCAATCGACGAGGAGGTCAACCGGTTTCGTTTGTGGTGCAGCACAACAATTTTGAAAAACTTACGCAGGCCCTACCCAAAATTCTCGAAGAAGCCCGCAATAGTAAGATCTTACAGAATCCCGACACAGATCTTAAATTCAACCGCCCCGAACTCAAAGTAGAGATCGACCGGCTAAAAGCCGCTGCACTGGGGGTGAGCGTTACCGATGTATCCCAAACCTTGCAATTGGCCTTAAGCAATCGCCGTATGGGCTATTTTACCAAAGACGGAAAACAATACAGCGTAATGGGGCAGGTAGCCCGTAGCGACCGAGACGATCCGGGCGATTTGCGACAGCTCTTTGTGCGAAACAATAAAGGCGAATTGATTGGAATAGATAACCTGATTTCCATTGAAGAGACCAATAGCCCTCCTACCATCTATCACTTTAATCGTTATAAATCTGCTACCATATCAGCAGGGTTGCAACCCGGTTATACCATCGGAGACGGTATCAAGGAAATGGAACGAATAGCGGCCAACGTACTGGATGATAGCTTCACCACCTCATTAAGCGGATCTTCAAGAGATTTTAAGGAGAGCTCAAGTAATACCTCCTTTGCCTTTTTACTGGCCCTGGTCTTGATCTTCTTAGTGCTGGCCGCTCAATTTGAGAGTTTTATCGACCCCCTGATCATCATGTTTACGGTCCCCCTTGCCATAGCGGGAGCCGTTCTATCGCTTTGGGCTTTTGGCCATACATTGAATATTTTTTCGCAGATCGGCATGATCATGTTGATCGGTCTCGTTACCAAGAACGGGATCTTGATCGTAGAATTTGCCAACCAGATCAGAGAAAAAGGAGTTGACCGATCAGAAGCGGTCGTTATAGCAGCATCACAGCGACTGCGTCCGATCTTAATGACCAGCCTTGCCATGGCGCTAGGTGCTCTTCCGCTGGCTCTCTCCTTGGGGGCCGCAGCCACCAGTCGTATTCCCTTGGGAGTGGTGATCGTGGGCGGCATTTGCTTTTCGCTCTTGCTAACTCTTTTTGTGATCCCGGCCATGTATTCGTATCTGTCCAGAAAAAGACAGATAAAAGAAATCGATCAGTATCTAGCCCCTCAACAGACTACATGAAAAGATCCTTACTACTCATCGTGATTTCTTTGGCCTTCTCTCGGGCAGCGTGGAATCAATCGTTGCTCACTGTCGAAGAGGCCATCGCCAACGCCTTGAAAAACAATTTCGAAATTCGTCTGGCAAAGAATGACTCCGCTGCGGCAGCCTTAGATTATCAATTTAGAAATGCGGCCATGCTGCCCCGCCTGAGCGCTAATGCCGGACTCACGTTGAATAATAACGACCAGTATCAAAAATTTACCGATGGAGCGATCCGTCAACGAAAGGGGATCCGTTCCGAAAATCTTACGACCAGCGTGTCACTCAATTGGACGCTTTTCAATGGGGGGCGACTGTATGCGACCCGCGACCGCCTGACCGCCTTGCTCGAAGTAAGCAAGCTCGATGTCAAGACCAACATCATCAATACCGTTGCACAAGTGATCAACGGCTATTATGCGATCGTGCAACAAAAACAACAACTACGAGCCATCGAAGAACAACTAAATATCAATAACGAGCGGGTCCGACTGGCTGAATACAAACTGACGATCGGAGTAGGCACTAAACCCGATGTACTGCAAAGCAAGGTCGATCTGAATGCGACCAAAGCGGCTCAACTTCAACAACAAACCAATATCGCGCTCCTAAAAGAACAACTCAATACGATCATGGGTCTCGGTACCGGACAAACCTATGAGGTAACGGATTCCATCCCTTTTTTGGAACGGATAGCGCTACAAGAGGCACGACAGACCATGATCGGTTCTAACCCCTCATTATTGTTGGCAATCAAACAGATCGATGTGGCGCGTTACCAGTTACGCGAAGCCAAAGCAGAACGCTGGCCTCAATTGAACCTGACTACCAATTACAATTTCAACCGACTCGACAATATTGCCGTGGTGAATCCCTTTCAGCCACTTTTTAGTCGCAATAACGGCCTGAACATGGGTATCAGCACCTCGATCCCGCTGTTCAATCAGTTTACGGCAAAACGAACTATACGGGCCGCTACCCTGTCGCTGCAAAACAGACAATTGGTCTTTGATCAACAACGAAATCAGGTAGACCTGCAACTGGTGCAAGCCTACAATGAATATGCAGCACAGCAAAAGGCATTAGCCTTGGAGGAAGAAAATATCGCGTTGGCCAAAGAAAATGTAGACATCGTACTCGAGGTATACCGATTGAACGCGACGACCCTATTGCAGTTAAAGGAAGCCCAAAAAAGCCTGCAAGATGCGCAAACCAGACTGATTCAGGCCCGCTTTTTGACCAAGCGTGCCGAAACAGAATTACTTCGGATCAAAGGCGATCTGCTACGCTGATCAATTGAATTGCTTATTTTATTGTTTCTTTGTGGGCAAATTCCGCCTATGCATCCGATCGTGGGAATAATAATGGGTAGTGACAGCGACCTTCCAATTATGCAGTCCGCTGCCGACATCCTCAAAGAATTTGGTGTTCCCTGTGAGCTTACCGTCGTATCGGCCCATCGTACCCCCCACCGAATGATCGAGTATGCCCAACAGGCCAAGGCAAGAGGACTCAAGGTCATCATTGCCGGAGCCGGCGGAGCGGCCCACTTACCCGGAATGATCGCATCGGTAACCACGTTACCGGTAATCGGCGTACCTATAAAGTCCTCAAATTCCATCGACGGTTGGGATTCGGTGCTCTCCATCCTACAAATGCCAAATGGTGTTCCCGTGGGCACCGTAGCGCTTAATGCCGCTAAGAATGCCGGAATATTGGCAGCAGAGATCTTAGGCACCTTCGATGATGCGATCGCAGAACAAATTGCCTCTTATAAAACAAGATTGAGCAGTGAGGTGATAGAGAAAGTGGAGCGACTTAAAAAAGAGGGCCACGAAAACAAATTCGACTAAGGTAATTCCAAGATCGTAAAATCTTGTGCCAGGCCCCCAGAATGTACGAATAACTGGTCTAGCAACGCTTTTCCATAGCGAGCATAAAAATAACCCAGGTGTTGGTGACGCTCCTGCAACACGCCCTGTGGAAAGAGCTGTTCTTTAATCTGCACCAGTTGGTTCAGTTGAACAACATGCTTCCGCTTGATCGATCTCCACAACTTCTTTTCCAAACCCTCAAGTCCTTTCAGGCTCTTTTTCTCCAGCGAGGCCACATGCGCGATCAAGGTAGGATCAAGTTGCCCGGCTCGTTGCTTTATGTCACTATACAACTGTTGCAACGATTCTTTTTCGCTGGAAAGATCGCGGGTTAGCTTACCCTCCTCTCCTGCCCATTGTTGCAAGATCGAATCGACAGATTCAAATAGCTGGGCCGAACCAAGCCCCCACAAAGACAACTTGCTGGTTATAGCGGGATCGGTCAACATAAAAGAATTACGAAGCACCAATACAGGCATGGGAATCTTTGCTGCGTCAAAGAGTTTTCTTTGCTGTAGCCAATAAGATATCTCTGCTCCTCCCCCTATAAAAGCAACATCAGGCAATATGGAACATTGATACAATCCTCTTAACAGTACATTCGGACTAAACCGATCCGGGTGTTGCGCTAATTCAGCAAGAAGCTGTTCCTCTGTAAAGACAAGGGATGTTCCTTTGACCACCCACTGCGCTCCCCTCTTTTCGATCCGTAGACGACTGTTCGGCTGCAAATAAAACAAATTGATATCACGAGGGGTCGCCTGCACCTTGTATCCCAGATCGGACAAGGCGCTCGCTTGTTCCTGTACCAGGTGCGCTACGAACTGCTCCAGCAGTTCTTTTTGGAGGAGGGACGAGAACGATCGCTTTAAAAAACTATCATCCGGCATCAAAACCAATAGCCCCCGCTCCGCGAAAAGGGTATGTACCAACCGAAAAGTAGCCTCGGCAATACTGCGTCCGCTCGTATAACTATCCCGAAGTAGTTTGATCCATTCGGACCCATGAGCATACACACCCAGTTGCCCTTCGATCCGATCGATGAGTTCTAACAGGCCCTGATCGACCTTCATACGGCCCACGGCTCCGGTTTGATCTGTTTTCCATTGGTATCTATCGGAACCAATATAGATATGATCCAGCTCATCCAGGTCAGCATCCTCAGAACCCATATAAAAAACAGGAACGAATTCGCATTCCGGGATCTTATTTTTTAGTTCGGCTGCCAGGGCAATGGCATGTAAGATCTTGTAGGCAAAATAAAGAGGACCACTAAAAATATTATTTTGATGCGCAGTAGTAATCGTAAAGCAATTGTCCTGCCGAAGACGATCCAGATTTTTTTGAGCCCTCTCCGGTAGCGATATACCGGCATATTGTGCGGTCATTCGGTCGACCAATAATTGGCGATCCGTCTGTGATTGGCGACGCTGCGCAAGACAAGACCGCATACCCTCGAGACTTCCCGGATGCGAATAAAAATTGCGCAAGCCAGGATGCTGGTCGAGAAAATCCAACACCAAAGAAGAGTAGAAATTCGTTTCTCGGTAGGGAATGCGCGTTGCCGTGTTGCCCATAGTTTGTAAAAGTAAGAAGATGCTCAGAAACGCTCTACAGCAAAAGGACGAATATCCATGGACGTGGGTTGCTCATCAACGATCTCTTGCACCAACTTACCCGTCCCGGCACCCAGACTCAATCCCAACATGGCATGTCCGGTAGCGACCACCACATTACGATAGGTGCTGATCTTTCCAATATAGGGAAGCCCATCCGCCGAACAAGGACGGTATCCATACCAGATCTTATCGGTGGATGGAAAAGGAATGGCCAAATCGGGATAGAATGCCGCTACAGAACGCAGAATGCCGTTAACGCGGTTGTATCGAGGGGGTGTATCATGGGGCACGATCTCCATTGTACCTCCTACTCTGATCAAGCCTTGTGTCAGGGGGGTAATGGCGACCCTGCCCTCGATCAAAATGGCTGGATAATGAATAGACCCCTTTGGAGGCTCCATGGTCACGGAGTAACCCCGGCCAGGCATCAGGGGAATTTTTATCCCCAGCATGTTGGCCGTCTGCCTTCCCCATGATCCGGTAGCGACCACCACCTGATCTGCTGTAAGGCTACCCTTTGTATGGATCAACTTTTTTACATGGTTACCCATTGTTTCGAAACTATTGACTTGGGCGTGGGTGATAAATTCAACACCTGCTCTCTTTAATCGATCGATAAGTTGCGGAATTAACTGGTTGGGATAACAATGTGCATCGCAACCGAAATACAGCGCGCCCAATGCATCGATTTGGGTATCGGGCTCCATGGCCTTTAGCTCTTCCCTATTTAACAAGCGCGTATCGGTTAGCCCCAGAGCCTGGGCCTGTTGCCAGGTATGATGACAATGCGCAGCCTTTTCTTCTGTTTTGAAGATCTCGAGCAAGCCTTTGTGCTGATACGAAAAGTGCATGTCGGGCAAGGAAGCCCAGCAGGCATACTCCCGTTGACTCAGCAATGAGATATCTCGCAAGGGAATGGCCGCTGCCTCTACTTTCTTCTTTGTGGCACTACGCATAAAATACCAACCCCAGCGAATCAGGTCCAGATCGAGACGAGGTTGCACATAAAAGGGGCTCTCGTTGTTCCACATCCACCGTAATCCTTGCTGGACGATACCGGGCGTAGCCAAGGGAATAAAATGGCTGGGGCAAATATATCCGGCATTACCATAGGAGCATCCCTGCAATAAGTCTTCCTTGTCTATGACAATAACCTGGTGGCCGGCCTCTTGCAAATAAAAGGCCGAACTAAGCCCCACGATCCCCCCACCAATGACAACTACTTTCATATAAAATTTATATCACTTGAAAACCATACGCATAGGGATCGTCATCGGGATCGATCCAAATCGTATTATATCCATACAGCCGGGCCCATCCCTCTATTGAGGGCCGAATGGCATGGTAAGAACCAACGCGTAACTCCTCTTCAATACGTCCAAAAAATGTACTGCCGATGATGCTTTCGTGAACGAATTCTTCTCCTCCTCTTAATTTTCCCTTTGCATACCACTGCGCCATTCGGGCACTGGTACCGGTCCCGCATGGAGATCGATCAATAGCCTTGTCGCCATAGAAAACCGCATTACGTGCCGTGGAGTTTTCATTAAGCACAGACCCTGTCCAAAGAATATGAGAGCAACCGCTAATGGTGGGGTCATTCGGATGAAAAAAGGTATAGAGACGATTGATCTCTTGTCGAAGTTCTCGAGACCAGGACACCAACTGCTCGGCTCGGTAATGCTCGATACCTTTAAAATGAGGTTGTATATCTACAATGGCATAAAAGTTGCCCCCGTAGGCAACATCGAAAACCAATTCACCTAACCCGGGACAAGTGGCCGTTAAGTCGGTGGAATGTAAAAAAGAAGCCACATTGGTCAGGCGCACCGAATCAACTTTTATTCTACCATCTACAAGATGGCTTTTATATTGGATCGACACTAATCCAGCTGGAGTATCCAGTTTCAACTGTCCAGGGATCTTCGGCACGATCAACCCTTCTTCGATCGCAATGGTGACCGTACCGATGGTACCATGTCCGCACATCGGTAAGCAACCGCTGGTCTCAATAAATAGAACAGAAGCATCATGCAATGGATCGATCGGAGGATAAATAATGCTCCCGCTCATCATATCATGCCCGCGAGGCTCGAACATGAGACCCCGACGTATCCAATCGAAGTCCTTTAAAAAATGTTGTCTTCTCTCGCTCATGGTCAACCCCTGAAGCAAAGGACCACCTTCTTTGACAACCCGCACCGGATTGCCGCAGGTGTGTGCATCGATGCATTGAAAAGTATGCTTCATGGAAAGGGCAGGTAATAGTCAGGTAAATATATCGAATTATCAATGTAATTTAGTCCCCTAATCGCACAATGGAAACCTACGGAAAAATATTGCTTGTGGCCATGCCCGCCTTTCTTTTATTGGTCCTATTCGAAAAATGGTATGGTTATAAAAAAGGATTCGATACAGTTCGTCAGCTCGATATGATCTCTTCGCTCAGCTCGGGCATTACGAATGTAACCAAATCGGTATTGGAGCTGACCCTGGCCATTGGAATCTACCCCTTTATGCTGACCCATTTTGCCCTCATGCAAATAGAGCAGACTTGGCTCGTCATCATCATCACCTTTATCATACTCGATTTTAATGGCTACTGGATACACCGCTGGAGCCATCGCATCAACCTGTTTTGGAATTTACATGTGATCCATCACAGCAGCGAAGAATTCAATTTGGCTTGTGCCCTTCGCCAAAGCATATCCGGTTTCTTTAATTTATTTAGTGTCCTACTGCTGCCAGCCGCCATCCTGGGGATTCCGCAAGGCGTTATCGCCACCGTAGCACCCCTTCATCTGTTCGCCCAGTTCTGGTACCATACCCGCCATATTGACAAAATGGGTTGGCTCGAGCATATTTTGGTTACGCCCTCGCATCACCGCGTGCATCATGCCATTAATCCTGAATACATGGACAAGAATCTTTCACAGATCTTTATTGTGTGGGATAAATTATTTGGCACTTTTGCTGAAGAAAAAAAAGAGATACCACCCGTCTATGGGATCACACGTCCGGCTCGTACCTGGAATCCGGTACGCATCAATTTTCAACACCTTTGGCTTTTGATCACCGATGCCTGGCGTACCCGCCATTGGATAGAGAAATGTACCCTATGGTTCAAACCCACTGGCTATCGACCTGCCGATGTAGCAGCGCAACACCCTGTTTACAAGATCGATGATGTTTATCATTTCGAAAAGTATGACAAACCCGCCTCCCGCCTCTTTCTGATCTGGAGTTGGGTACAACTGTCCGTACTACTTTGTTTGACCAGTTATCTTTTTGCCAACATCGCGTATATCAATTCGCTTGATAGGACGTACATCTATTGGTATGGGGCCATTATATTTTTATCGGTAGTTTCCTTGACCGAACTAATGGATCAACATACCCTTTCTATTGGGTGGGAGGCCGCCCGAACGATACTTGCCGCTTCACTACTTTACTGGCAACAGGACTGGTTCGGGGCAAATCAGTTTTTTGAATACAGCGCGGGTATAGTGCTATCCTATTTTCTATTCTCTCTGCTAACGACCCTTTGGTTCTGGAGAACAGAACCTAAGGCGATCACAGGGTCAATTTCCCATTGACCGTTCTGAGGAGACCTAACGGATTATCGTCTTGTAATTCGGCGGGCAACCACTCGTTGGGCCAATTCTGATAACAAATCGGTCTCGCAAAGCGCTTGAGGGCATCTTCTCCTACGGCGCCAAAGCGTGCGTCGGTAGTAGCCGGAAAAGGGCCACCATGTTGCATGGCCTTGCAGACCTCTACCCCCGTGGGCACTCCATTCAAAATAAGACGGCCACATTTTTCCTTGACCAGATCAATAAGGGGGCGATACGTACTTAGCTCCTTGTCATTGCCCATGATCGTCGTAGTCAATTGACCTTCCAGCGCCGCCGCCACGGTTAGCATTTCTTGTTGATCGCGGCACTTGATGAGTAACGTATAGGGCCCGAATATCTCTTGATGCAGCGACCGATCTTGCAACCAATTGGCTGCACTAACAGTAGCCACCGTGGGTTGACCTTCCATCTTCGCAGCCTCTTGATCAGAAAGGGCCAGGGTGCTAACAAATGAGCTACGCAGGGCCTCTTCCCTATGGGATATAAAGGCATCGGCGATCCCTTGATGCAATAAGCGAACGGGTATCATTTTTTGTACCTGATCGGTCAATCGCTTTTCAAAGACCGTCAATGGCTCCGATTCAATAGCGATCAACAGCCCGGGTTTCGTGCAGAACTGTCCCGCACCCAGTGTAAAGGAAGCTGCCAATTGATCGGCCAAGGCCGTGCCCTGTGCCTCTAGCTGTTCGGGCAAAAGAAAAACCGGATTCACACTTCCCATTTCTGCAAACACAGGGATCGGATGCTGACGCTGCTGGGCCCAGTCGAAAAGTTGTTTGCCTCCGCGTAGGGAACCTGTAAATCCCACAGCCCTAATGGCCGGATGTTTTACTAGGTACTCCCCAATGGAAAACGAAATTCCATACACATGCCCAAAGAGTCCGGCGGGTAGCCCTTGTAATTCGATGGCCCGCTGAATAGCGTCCGCAAAGAGAGTAGAAGTTTCTGGATGGGCTGGATGGGCTTTAACGATCACCGGACAACCGGCTGCCAACGCGCTGGCAGTATCGCCACCGGCTGTTGAATAAGCAAAAGGAAAATTACTGGCACCAAATACCACCACAGGTCCCAGTGGCAATAAGGTTTTTCTGAGATTAACCGGCGCACCAGCGGCATTAGCTCGTGTCTCTATAGTAGCATCGAGCCATCGGCCCTCAGCGCATGCCTGACCATAACTCTCCAATTGAAAAAGCGTACGCCCTAATTCGTTTCGCAATCTTACTTCAGGCAAGTTTGTCTCGCGCATGGCGGTTGCCACGAGATCATCGGCTTTTTTCCTTAGTTCAGCTGCGATCTCGTTGAGTAGTGCCTGCCGCTGAAGTAATGAGCTGTTCTTATAAAGATGAAAACATTGCGCTGCGCTCTCGATCAGCTTCTCTATCTCCGCCAGTGGGGTATCTGTATATGCCATAATATATCAGCTAAAAAATAAATCTATCAAAGGGCCGGACGTTTGGCTACGCATTCCCTGATCAGTGATACAATACGAGCCCTCTCCTGTTCGTCCAGACAAAGTCGCGGCGCCCGTACATATTCAGAACCAATCCCTTCCTCTTGGGCGGCCAATTTAATGTATTGGACCAATTTGGGATGAATATCCAATTCCAACAGGGGCATAAACCAGCGATAAATTGTTCTTGCCTTATCGAATTCACCTCGCTGAACATAGTTCCAAATAGCCATGGTCTCACGAGGAAAGGCATCGACTAGTCCGGCCACCCAACCATGGGCTCCCAATAAGAGTTCTTCGAGCGCCAGCGTATCGACGCCACAGAGAATTTTAAAGCGATCCCCAAAACGATTCAGCATGCGCGTAAGATTGGTTACATCGCGTGAACTCTCTTTCAGAGCGGTAACGGTAGGAAGATCCAACAGGGCGTCAAAAAGTGCAGGATGAAAATCGATCTTATAATCGACCGGATTATTATAGATCATAACCGGAAGGTCCGTAGCCTGCGCCACCGAGCGAAAATAGTGGATGGTTTCACGATCATCGGACTTATAACGCATAGGAGGCAAGAGCATGATCCCATGGGCACCCCAGGAGCGAGCCAGGATTGCCATCCGCATGGCCTCTTTGGTAACAGACTCAGCGATATTGACTACGACCGGAATACGATTATCACATACCGCAAGTGCGCATCGTACCAGGTCTTCTTTTTCTTTTACCGCCAGGGTGCTGGCCTCTCCCAACGATCCCCCGATAATAACACCATGCACACCCGCTTCGATTTGTGCCAGCAGATTTTTTTCGAAAAGCGCAAGGTCTAGCTGATCGTCCTTTGTAAAGGGAGTCAATAAGGCAGGATATACGCCCAACCAATCACATTGCATGAAAACTGATTTTTGCTAATATACGGCAGAAACAGTTGGGGAACCCACCTACCACAAACCGATCAAATAGAATTTCCGTTGACCAACTCGGCCTCCAGATCGTAATCGTAGGCCTTGGTAATGCGAACCTTTACAAAATCGCCTATCACTAATTTCTGGGTCGTATTAATGATCACCTCATTGTCTACCTCGACCGAATCGAATTCCGTGCGTCCCAGATAGCGGCCTGCTTCTTTTTTATCGACCAGCACCGTAAACTCTTTTCCTATTTTCTGTTGATTGAGCGTGTACGAAATTTCCTGCTGATGCTCCATGATCTCCTGCGCCCTTCTCTCCTTTTCATCTGCGGGCACATCGTCGATCAGTTGATGGGCCGAAGTATCTTCCTCGTGCGAATAAGTAAAGACCCCCACTCGGTCGAACTGGTGCAATGACAAGAACGATTTTACTTCTTCGACATCGGCTAGCGTTTCGCCCGGAAATCCGGCGATCAGTGTCGTGCGCAAACAAATACCAGGAAGACGCTCCCGGATCGAATAGATCAACTCATCCATTTCTTTTCGGGTGATCTGTCGCTTCATGGCTTTTAGCATGGCATCGGAGGCATGCTGCAAGGGCATATCCAGGTAATGACAAATATTATTACGCTCGCGCATCACATCAATGATCTCCAAAGGGAATTTAGAGGGATAGGCATAATGCAAACGGATCCACTGTAATCCTTCTACGTCCGCCAATCGGTGCAGCAGTTCAGGCAACATTCGTTTCTTATAGAGATCAAGCCCATAATAGGTTAGTTCTTGGGCGATCAACATGATCTCTCGCACCCCTTTTTTTACCAACCCACGCGCTTCGTTGACCAACAACTCAATGGGTTTGCTTTGGTGTTGACCACGCATGAGCGGGATGGCACAGAAGGAGCAGGTGCGGTTACACCCCTCGGAGATCTTCATGTACGCATAATGCTTAGGGGTAGCCAACATCCTTTCGCCCAGCAGATCGGCCTTGTAATCGGCATCGAGCTCCTTCAGTAATAGGGGCAATTCCATAGTGCCAAAATAGGCATCGACCTCGGGAATCTCGGCTTCCAGATTGTTCTTGTAGCGCTCGCTTAGACATCCTGTTACATATACCTTATCGAGTTTGCCTTTTTTCTTGAGATCGACCTGTCTTAAAATGGTATTGACACTTTCTTCTTTGGCCTTATCGATAAAACCACAAGTGTTGACCACAACAATATTATGATCTCCTTTTTGACTTTCGTGAACCACGTTCATATCATTGGCGGCCAGCTGACCGCTCAGCACTTCGCTGTCGACCATATTTTTGCTACAGCCTAGTGTAATGATATTGATCTTATTGCCCTGACGATTTCGGGTTCTCATGATGGGTCGGTTTGCCAGGAGAAGAGACTGTCCACAAAAGCCTTGCGGTCAAAGACGAGGAGATCATCCATCTGCTCTCCCACTCCTATGAATTTAACGGGAATATTAAACTGGTCGGCAATGGCCAATACGACCCCTCCTTTTGCCGTGCCATCCAATTTGGTAATGGCCAGCGCTGTAACATCGGTAGCGGCCGTAAACTGACGCGCTTGCTCCAGCGCATTTTGACCTGTGGAGCCATCCAACACCAGCAAGACCTCGTGCGGGGCATCGGGTACGGTCTTTTGAATGACCCTCTTGATCTTGGATAGTTCTTCCATTAAATGGGCCTTATTGTGCAGTCGACCAGCCGTATCGATCAAAACCAGGTCGGCACCACGGGCCACGGCACTTTGCACGGTATCAAAGGCTACTGCCGCCGGATCACTGCCCATGGTCTGCTTTACGATGGGTACGCCCACGCGCTCGCTCCAAATGGTCAGCTGATCCACTGCAGCTGCCCTAAAGGTATCTGCCGCTCCAAGCAAAACCTGCTTTCCGGCCTGCTTAAATTGATGGGCCAATTTACCAATAGTGGTAGTCTTTCCCACTCCATTAACCCCCACGATCAAAACCACGTAAGGCGTGCTGGGCAATGGGGATTTAAAATCATATAAACTTGACTGTCTGTTATTTACAAGAATTTCTTCAATTTCATTTTTAAGTATTGAATGCAGCTCTTGAACATCCATATACTTTTGCTGCGCCACCCGCTTTTCGATACGGTCAATGATCTTTGAGGTGGTCTGAACGCCAACATCTGCCCCGATCAAGGCCTCTTCGAGTTCGGCTAGCAGATCGGCATCTACGGTCGACTTTCCGGTGATCACCCGATTAATGCGCGCAAAAAAACCCTCCCTGGTCTTTTGCAATCCCTGATCGAGTGACTCTTTTTCTTTCTTTCCAAAAAGTTTATCAAAAAAACCCATAATCAAAATTGATCTCTCAAGCTATCCTTAAAAAAAAAGCCGTCACACAAAAGTATGACAGCTATATCGTATCGTACCCGTTAAGGGCACCATTATTTCTGAGCCAAAAACTCTTTGACCTTGTCTTTGTGAACCATCTGCTCTTTGAATGTATACGCTCCGGTCTTAGGGCTGCGTACAGCCTTAATAACCTTCGTATAGTTCTTTGCTTCTGCGGCCTGCTTGGGGTCTTTCTTGATCGCCGTCTTTGCTGCTTTTGCCATAGGAAATGCTTAAATAAAGATTGAATGAATTACTTGATCTCTTTGTGCACGGTAACCTTCTTGAGAATGGGATTGAATTTTTTCAATTCCAAGCGCTCAGGGTTGTTCTTTTTGTTCTTAACCGTAATGTAGCGGCTGGTACCGGGCTGACCACTTGTCTTGTGCTCGGTGCATTCTAGGATCACCTGTACTCTGTTGCCTTTCTTTGCCATGATAAGATTGCTTTAGATAATTAGATTTTTTCGCCCTGAGAACGCAACTGCTTCACTACAGAGTACAGACCGTTCTTATTGATGGTACGCATAGCCTCTGTAGACAATTTGAGTGTTATCCACTTGTCTTCTTCAGCCAGATAAAACTTTTTCTTCTGCAAGTTGGGCAGAAAACGACGCTTGGTCTTGATATTAGAGTGGGACACTTTATGACCTCCGATGGGGGTCTTTCCGGTGACCTGACATACTCTTGCCATGATTACACAATTTTGGGAGGGCAAAGGTAAGGGAAATCAGGTAATTGGCAACCAATTATACGTTTTTTTTACCCTCCGGACGGCCCCAAGACCGGCTCCTACCTTGGCGGTATTAGGGTTTTGGGATAACTTTGCCCCCTGCCAGGCCAGGAATGGCTCCTGTCCTGTTCTACTTAATCCTTTAACACTACACAACTTATGGCATACGACGTGATTGTGCTCGGTAGCGGACCTGGGGGCTATGTGGCCGCCATTCGTGCGTCTCAACTGGGCCTTAAAACAGCGATCATTGAAAAAGAAAGTCTGGGTGGAGTCTGCCTCAACTGGGGTTGCATTCCGACCAAGGCACTGCTAAAAAGTGCACAAGTCAATGAGTATATCAAACATGCCAAGGACTATGGAATCGAGGCCACGGGCACACCGCAATTCGATGCGGTCATCAAAAGAAGTCGTGGCGTAGCCGATAAGATGAGTAAGGGCGTACAGTTTCTCATGAAGAAAAACAAGATCGACGTGGTGATGGGATTTGGAAAACTGGTGGCCAAGGGTAAACTGGAAGTATCCGACAAAGACGGGAAAAAACAGATCGTAGAAGGCAAACATATTATTATCGCCACCGGAGGTCGCAGCCGCCAATTGCCCACCATGCCTATTGATGGTAAAAAGATAATCGGTTATCGCGAAGCAATGGTATTGCCGCAGCAACCCAAATCGATGATCATCGTAGGTAGCGGTGCCATTGGCGTGGAATTTGCCTACTTCTACAACAGCATGGGAACAAAGGTGACCATCGTTGAATATTTGCCCCGAATCGTACCCGTTGAGGATGAGGATATCTCCAAAGAGCTCGAAAAACAATACAAAAAAGCCGGTGTACAGATCTTGACCGAAAGCGAGGTAATCAAAGTAGACACCAGCGGACCAGGTGTAAAAGCTACGGTCAAATCAGCGGCCGGAGAGACCCTTCTCGAAGCAGACATTCTGCTGAGTGCGGTAGGTGTAGCAGCAAACATAGAGGGTATCGGTCTCGAAGAGTTAGGCATCAAGACAGAGAAAGGAAAGATTACGGTCGATAAATACGGACAAAGCAATATTGCAGGTATTTATGCGATCGGCGACTGCTCTCCAGGACAGGCCCTGGCCCACGTGGCGAGCAAAGAAGCGATCTTGTGTGTGGAAGCGATCGCCTATAACGAAAAGAAATATCATCACTTACCCGAGCCCATCGATTATAACAATGTGCCCGGTTGTACGTATTGTATTCCCGAGATTGCATCGGTTGGTTATACCGAAAAGCAAGCTAAAGAAGCCGGCTATGATATCAAAGTGGGTAAATTCCCGCTCAGTGCCAGCGGAAAAGCCTCTGCCGCCGGTCATACCGAAGGCTTTGTAAAAGTGATCTTTGATGCGAAATATGGCGAATGGCTGGGCACCCATATGATCGGCTACAATGTAACGGAACTTATTGCAGAGACCGTAACCGCCCGCAAATTGGAAACCACTTACCACGAGGTGCTCAATGCCATACATCCCCACCCCACTATCAGCGAGAGTGTCAAGGATGCGATCGAAGTAGCGTACGGGGAAGCGATTCACCTGTAAGCATACAATTGAGGTGAATAGGTATACCGAAAAATATAAATGATAAAAGAGAAGGGCTCCTGGAAAGGAGCCCTTTTACATTGGCAGTTTATTTGGTTGCGACCAGTTTGAACGATCAGTAGGCAATTATCTGGTCAAGAATGCTGCATGCTCCTTGCATTATTTTGATACCGGATCCCTAATTTTTTTTGCGCCCGTTGGGTAAGGCTACTTTTCTGAGCTACCTTTATTGTCTTAATGTGTATACGATGTTTACGCCCTTTCAATTAAAACCATCCTGGAAATGGGCCCTGCTTTGGGTCATGATGTCGTCCTGCGGCCAAGGAGAAACAACCCCATCGACTGATCAACCCGTTTCATCCGTTCCAACACATGGGTTTGATGTGGTGGCGGCCTTTCCGCATGATACTGGATCGTATACACAAGGGCTGATCATCTATAAGGGTCAATTGTATGAAGGAACAGGTCAGTACGGCGCCTCTGCCCTACTGAAAACCGAATTGAGTACGGGGCGATCGCTACAGCGCGCAGGCCTCGATAAAATGTATTTTGGAGAAGGCATAACCATTTTGAACGATACCCTTTACCAACTTACCTGGAAAGAAAAAAAGATCTTTGTCTACGACCTGAACTTTAAGAAGATACGCTCTTTTGAAATCGATAAAGAGGGATGGGGCCTAACAACGAATGGCACGGATCTGATCTTGACCAATGGAAGTGGAGACCTTTTCTTTTATGCTCCACAAACTATGACCTTGCGAAAAGTTCAAACGGTGACGGAGAATGGGAGCCCCAGCTATAATCTCAATGAATTAGAGTATGTGGATGGCTACGTCTACGCCAACCAATATACCTATCCCTACGTTTTAAAGATAGATGCCGCTACCGGAGTGGTCGTCGCTAAATACGACCTATCTCCCTTGTGGGAGCGATGCAAACAACAGTACCCAAATACAGAGGTCCCGAATGGTATAGCATACGACAGTGAGCAAAAAAAATGGTACGTAACCGGAAAATACTGGCCCTTACTTTTTCAGATTCAACTGGGCCATTGACGACAAATGTAGATCAGCGAACTGCTTCGCTCTGTATCTCCCAAGGTTTTGATCGTGGATAGCAGTCCGGTAAGAAAGCCCTTTAGGTAACTTGTCTTTCCGGTTTGATAAGAGGTGCTCAGTAAGGAAACATAAAAACTATCGAACCACATGGGCATTGTATCGGTCAGTACCAGTTGATGGGCCGAGAGCAAGTTGCGCATGGCCCGAGGAGAAAAATGATACAGATGACGGGGCACATCATAGGCCGCCCAATACGAAGCATAGACATGCGCATCGTAAGCCGTATAGTTGGGAACCGCTATAAAAAGCTTACCCCCGGGCTTTAGTAAGTTTCGCAAATGTCCCAATACCTGTCGCAGATCGTGCATGTGTTCTAAAACATGCCAAAGGGTTATCACATCATATTGTCCAAGAGGAAGCTCATAAAATCCACTGCTGTCCAAGACCTGTACACCAAATTGTTCTTTGGCAATTTGCCGGGCTCCTTCATCGGGCTCCAAGGCCGTTACCTGCCAGCCAGCCCGTTGCATCGCAGCCGCAAAGGCCCCGGTACCGGCTCCGATGTCCAATAAGTTACCGCTTGATAATCCACTTTGCTTTTCGATCAAGCGTCTTTTTTGACGCAACGTAAAGGTTCGCACCCATTGATATAACGTATTAATGCCTCCTTTCTTGGTATTGGTGTGAGAAATGTATTGTTCAAACTGATAGTATCTAACTATTGACTGAGGGGTGGGTACATCCTGCGTAAAGCGTAATTGACATTCCTTACATTCCAATAGCGAGAATAGTTCTTTGGTAACGGAATGATCAGCCACTTCCATAACGGAGTAAAATTCCTTACTACCACAGGCAGGGCACGATGTATAGTGTACTACATCACTCAAAACTCCTGGTAAGATTTAGAGGCATTGACCGATTTGATAACGGCAGGATTCGCAAATGAATCAGCGCTAAATGAACGCACATAGACCAGCCAGCCAAACCAACCAATAGCTAGCAGTAACCAAGACCAGGTAATCAGTTTTTCGTAAGAGAATTGAGGTTTTTTTTGTTGAAGTCGCTCTGCCATCTCTACCGAACTTCGGCTCTCCTCTCCCACTCGCAACGAATGAGTCGTATTCTCCCGAATAATTTTTGTTGCCTGAACAGGTTGATCTTGAACGACCGTTTGCTCCGTAAAAAACTGCAAAACGCCATGCTCATCTTTTTGCCAGTGTCCCCAGCCCTTCCAGGTGACGCTGGTCTCCGTAGAAAGTGATTGGGATAGCTCTTGGCAGAATAGTTTGTACCGGGTGATCACCTCGGCTGGATCCAACCCCATTCTGGCCGATAGCCACTCGACCATTTCTCCAATAGCCTCTACCGGCTCATTTCGAAAAGTATGGACAATACGGGGCGGCAGAAATTGTCTTTCGCCTACCTCAAAACGAGCAGACTCGCGTTGACCATAAATAACACCGATACCGGCAAGAGGAAGCGATTGGTTGGTCAGCAGGTATTCTTTTAGTAATGCGTTCAAGGGTTCTTTTTTTCGTTAAACGAAAATACGATGCCGCCGTTACAATTGAAACCAAAGACGGGATTTCGTCCCCAGCGCTGGTAGGGCTGATCAAAAAGATTATTGAACTGCGCCCATAATTGAAGAGAGCGACTCAGGCGAAAACTAAGCGAGGCATTCAGATCGGCGGCCCCTTTTGCTCTTGTACCCGTTTTATAGGTATCGATCGACTGCCCCCCTCTGAACAAGACCAACCCGGATTGCAACCAGAGTTCGTCCGTAATGGCAACTCGCAAAGAAGTTTCCCATTCCAGGGGCAAAAGTCCCCAGGGGGCGGCTTGTGATTGGAGTTTGAAAAAATGATTCAAAACAAAACGCGAGGAAAGGCGAAAATGCTCTCCCACCTGATAATGTAGGTTTGCGTTGAACTGTATTTGATCGAGCTTATCCTCGTAGACGACCAAAAAACCACTCGAGGGAGTACGGTTCGTATCCTGCAAGAACAGGGGCTGATCGGTCATGGAGTTGTACGAGGCACGAAGTTCATATTGTAAACGGGCATTCACTTGCCCTTTTACACCGATATAACGTTCCGTAAGGATACTGTTTCGCAAAGTGGAAGGTGCCCAGATCCAAGGGTTGAGGGTCGAGAGCTCGCGATAGCTATTTTGAACCCAGCTTCCATTCCACCCCAACAGCAGACTGGTTTTATTCGAAGGCAAGCGATGCGAGAGCGCCAGTTGAGGTAATACCGCAAAGCGATCGTTGCTCCAGCTAGGACTTACCCCGGCTTGCAATTGAAAACTACTTTGTTGATATCGTATCGAAGGGGTGATACTCACCAACGTATTGGAGATGATCGTATCGCGCATGCCGGTCGGAGCAAGAGATTTCAAATGCCCGTAGCGAATGGCTCCCAATGAGAAACTGGTTTGCACCATCCAATTCTCCCCAATTTGCTTTTGAAGTGGTGCCTGCAGCTGAACCGTGGTCTCGGTATTATTTCGCTGATCAAAAAACCGATAGAATCGAACAAGCGGAGAAATACTGATCCCTCTTGCCATCGGAGCCGTAGAACGCAGGTGAAGCAGAGCAGAGAGAAGTGAAAATTGCTGCCGAATAGTATCCTTGGGGAAAGAAAGCGGGCTGCGACTCGTATCGTAAAAAAAATTATTATTGACGATCTCGCTTTTGAATCCAATAGCTGAGGAAAGTTGTAATGGAGTTCTTTTAAACTGAGTATATCCGTCGGCCTTTAGTTCTGTGAGGCGGTAAAAGCGCATATCACTTTTTTCAGGTCGTTGTGTAAGGGAAAAATAGCGCCCCGTAATCGAAAGACCATTGCTTAGCCCATTGCCGATATTGATTCCGCCCCGAACATAAGGACTACGCAAATTTCCATAGCCCAGCTTTATAAAAGATCGATTCGAAAAAGGTTGGGCGGTATCGATCGCATAGGCCTGCGGCTGGACGGAACGCACCGAGTTATCGAGTGTTAATTGTCGATGCGGAACTATATACGGTAAAACTGGACGTGTGGTATCGACCGTTAAGGCAGCGGCAGAAAAATTGATCTTGGGTGCTTGCTTCAACGTAGGACGAAAACTAGAAATGATCGTGACGCCTGTAGCAGGAAGCGTATCGGTCTGGGCCCCCACTACGGCGGGAGCACCCATCAGCAAGAAGAAAGAACCAATACTATATAAGCAGCGTTTCATTTGTTTGTTTTAGTTGAGGTTGAGGGCTTGTTGGCTTCGGCTCTTTCGACTTTCTCTACCCCTTCCGCTGCCTGTTTTCTAAACTCTTCACTGCTGGCATTATCCTTGACACTTTGATAAGTAGCCTTTGCATTGAAATAATCGGACTGCGCAAAATAAATATCCCCTAAAAGCAAATAAGCACGCGTGACCCAATCTTCGTAAGAGCCCGATTTATTGATAGTTTCAAAGGCCGCTTTTTCGGCTGCCTTGAACTGCTGTTTACGATATAAAGAACTGGCCAGCTCGTAGCGAGCCTCGGCCGCTAAGGACGCCTTGTTAAGCGAGATCACTTGGCGAAGATTAAATTGCGCTTCTTCTTCCCTGCCCTGCTGACTATACTTCTTGGCAGCTACCAAGGCTAAAAGTGCTTTGTCATCTTGGCTTACTCCCTTCTCGTTCAAAAGCACAGCCCCTCGCAAAGAAGCTTCCTCCAATTGTCCCAATAGATAATGGGCGCGTAATAAACCTCTCAAGGCCTCCAGCTTGCTAGAGGAAAGCCCGGTCAGCTCATACAACTGAGCATAATAGCGGACAGCATCGACATATTTTTTTTGTTCGAAATAGCTGATACGGGCTGCTTGTAAAGAGGCCTCTTCGGCATAACGATTCGGCGCTACCTTTAACACGCTGTCGTAATAGGGAATAGCCTTTTCGTATTCCTTTTTTTGCGCGGCAATAGTGGCTAGCATGGCATAGGCATCGAGCGAAAACGCGGGCTCAGGCACCTCCACTAGATATTGTTGAAGGGCCTGGGCAGCCTCATCAAAGGATGACTTATTATATAATTGCTCGGCGGCTGAAAAACGAAGTGAATCTTCTGCGGTAGCACTGATCGATAACCCTTTTCCTTTTACATATGATATGAAATCAGCAGAACGACCCTCTTCCAAATAGATCGCTTTCAGATTCTCCAAGGCATCGGCCGCCTCTTCGCTATTGGCAAAATGATCGAGAATATAATTGAACTGGTTTAGCGCCGCCGTATTGTTATCGCTATTGTAATGTGCAATTCCCAATTTAAAGTAGGCTTGGGGCAGTAGCTGTGCACTTTTTTCTTTGGCAATGATCTTCTCTAAAAAAGGTTTAGCCTGATTGAACTGTTCATCTTCCATATACGTATCAGCGAGTGCCATCCAACTGGCTGTCAATAGCGGAGAACCCGGATACGCATTCTCAAAAAGAGAGAGTAATTTAATCTTCTCTCCAGGCGTTTTGATACCGGCGATCGTAGCCTGCTGAAACAAAGCATAATCAGCCTCCTTCCAACCAAAGTCGATCACCTTTTTGTAGGCAGCGGTAGCTTGTCCGTACCGCTTCAGCATTAGCAAACAGTCGGCTTCTCTGACAACAGCATCTTGGACCAAGGGGCTGGCCGTTGATTCCACTTTACCCGAGACGGCCTGGAACAAAGGGAGCGCCTGATCGTAGCGGGCAAGTCGCAAATATGCATACGCCAAACTATAGCGGGCGTGCTGTGGACGCACCTCTCCCCAAGTGGGAGATCCCTTTTGAAGGTACTGCTGCAAGTAATCGATAGTTTCTTGATAGCGTTCTCCTCGAAAGGCCAATTCCCCTTTCCAAAAAAACAAATACCCCACTATGGATTGATTAAAAGGGTCCGCTAAGGCGCGATCTATCAACGGCTCTGCTTTTACCCATTCACCGTCATTGATCAACTCGGCGGCACGACCAAATAAAACCGGAGCAAAAAGACGACGAGCCGGTTCGGAAGGAATCATCAACTGATCGAGCATTACCAAGGCGTCTTTGTAGTTACTGGTGGCTGCTAATACAGCAAGTTGTAACTCTTTTGCCTCTGCCAAATAGGAAGAACTCGGATAGGTGACCATAAAGGATCTGAGCCCAGTGAGGGCCTCATCAAAAAAACCAAGCTGATAAGAAAGCTTAGCATGCAAAAAACGAGCTGCTTCGCGCTGCTGTGCGTTCACGCTGTTGATAGAGCAATATGAGAAAGCACTGCGGGCCGCAGCAAGATCTCCTTGCTTCAGATAGACATCACCCAAAAAGAATAGGGCGTGCTGACCCAGCGAGTCTCGTTCTGCACTGAGCTGTCGAAAACGCTGTGCAGCCAATTCCCATTGGCCCGCTTTCAATTGACTATACCCGATCTGGTATATGTCGTCTCTTGATAATGATTCCGCTTGCCGGGCAAAGGCATTAAGATATTCCAGGGCTTGTGGGTAATTTTCTTGCGAAAAATAGATCTGTCCCAATAACTGCCTTAACTCTTTCTGGTAATAGGGCTGGGGAGATCGCTCCAGTACAGATTGCGAATAGGCGATCGCTTCTTGACCTTTTCCCAAACTGAACAAGAGCCGGGCAATATGATAAGACACGTAGGGGGCATAGGTGGGATCAGTCTCTACCAGCCGCATTTGTAGCAACGCTTCTTCCCAATTTCGCTCCTTGACCAAGAGAAGACCATAGTAATAGGTCGCATCGGGCCTATGCGGATCATCGGCCAGGGACCGAACGGAATTAAAAAATATCCTAGCCTCTTTGAATTGTTGCAAGACAAAATGAGCATACCCCTGCTGAAACTGCGCTTTGGCAATCTCAGGATTCGTAAAATGTACAATATCGGCTTGCCCATACTGTTCGATACAAGAGACCCATTGACGGGTTCTAAAATAATAATCGGCCAGGGCCGCATGCATTCGGTCCTTTTGCGCCCGCACCGGAGCGCTGGCTAAGAAGAGAAGGGCCTCCTCTGCCGCCAGGGGCTCAGCCTGACGGAGTCCACACAACAAGGCCTGATAAACCACCTCTTGTTGCAAATTGGATAGATGTATGGCTGGCCGATCACGAAGCTGCTCTTTCCACTCTCGGTATTGTGGACAAGCCTCTCCTAAACGATCTTCCTGAACGGCCTGTAGGGCCAATGAATGCGGATTCTCAGCAGGATTGACCCCTAAGGCTTGCTGGGAAAATGCAGAGTGCATTTGAAAAAAAAGCAATAAAAAGGATATTCGAAAAAGAATACGCATGCAGTTATCTGATAACGGGGCGAATATTCAAAATATTTCAGGGTGGTCCAAGCATTCATTGCAAACAGATGTGGATAAGTACAGCTTTAAGACCGCATTAACAAAAAAGAGTTAGCTTTATATCGTAAGCGAACTATCGGCGTATGAAAAAACTCTTTAGCACCCGTTACTCCGAAAATGCAGTTTCCTTTTCGTTGTTGGTGCTGCGTATGGCAGCCGGCGGACTAATGATTCCGCATGGATTCGACAAACTGATACACTTTGTTGCCCAATCAAAGGATTTTCCAGATCCCTTGGGTGTAGGGTCGGTCGTATCGCTGTCGTTAGTCATCTTTGCGGAATTTTTTTGTGCGGCTCTCTTGATCGCAGGGCTCATGACCAGGCTGGTGGTAATCCCCTTGGTGGTAACCATGGCCGTGGCCGTTTTTATTACACACCACGGTGATGTGATGGGAGATGGACAACAGGCCACTTTGTTCCTGGCAGGCTATATCGTCTTGTTATTTTGCGGTCCCGGAAAAATCAGCTTTGACAGAATGCTCGGCAATTAAGGCCCTTTATGGCTACCGTGACCTTACCAAAATTTCCTGCGTCCGAAAAAAAGAGCAATCCCTGGATCAGCTCCTTGCTCAGTTTAATGGCGTACATATTGGTAGCTACAATTTTCATCAACGATATCAAGATCGCGTTGATCTTGGTATTTATCTTACTGATCCATGAAGCGGGCCATTACCTGGCCATGCGCTATTTTCGCTATCACGAAACTGGCATTTTCTTTATTCCCCTACTAGGCGCCTTTGTATCGGGATCAAAACGGATCATCTCCCAACAAGAATCAGCCATTATTATTTTGGCAGGACCCTTGCCGGGGATCCTGCTGGGGTTGAGCCTCTCCATGCTTACTAAAACACTCAGTTTGGAGCCCACCGTGGGCGCCACCTTAGATTGGAGTGCCATGGCGCTGATCTTGCTCAATGGATTAAATCTACTGCCGCTTTACCCACTCGATGGAGGGCAGTTATTAAATCGTGTTTTCTTAGACGAGGAATCTACGCTGGGACGAGTATTTGTTTTCTTTTCGGCCTTGCTGATTGCAGCACTGGCCCTCCTTATCCAATTCTATGCACTCTTGCTCTTTCCGTTATTATTGCTTTGGCGCTCGCAAAAAGACAGATCGCTAAAGAAGATAGAGGCCAAGCTTAAAGAGGCCGGCATCAATACCGATATCGATTACGAAGACCTGCCTGATGAGGATTATTGGAAGATCAGAACCCTATTGATAGAAAACCACCCCCGGTTTGCATCGGTAGATTCGGCAACGGACAGCTATGACGAGAAAGAGGCAAGCATACAAATAATGATCGTTTCTTTATTGGACAGAAGATTAATGATGGACCTTTCGCTTCCGAAAAAATTAATGATCGCCACCCTTTGGATGGCCGCCTTATTTTTAACGGTGCTATTTGGTTTTCTTAGCTGGAGGGGAAACTGATCGATTACCGCGCCACTTTTTTCCGCTTATACGCGACGCAGATCGGGTCTCCACTGCTGAATCGCCTGCTTGATCTGGGCCGAGGTAAGTCCTTCCTCAGCAGCCCGACGAGCCAGCGCGGGTAATTCCTCGTCCGAAGCGAATCGAAGGGCAACGATCTGTCCCATTCCAAGTCTTTTATCAAGCGGCTGACCAGTCAAAATAAAATAACGTAAGCCCTCCTCGGCCCGAATGGCACGGTCTTGCACTTTTAAGCCATACGAACGAGCCAAGGCTACAGCTACGGTCACCAGCAGAAACAACAAGAAGAGCAGCACGGATTCAAAACAATTGGCCTCGTTACATCTTGCCAAGTTGACAAAACTGGCGACCAGTCCAGTTAAAGCAAGGGGTGCCGCAATAAAATGCCAAAGCGGATCATAACGTACATGATTCTTGAAGTCTTGTATTTTCATAATAATATATTGATGGGGTAAGATACGCTAAATTTGCAAAAATTCACCCCTTGAAAACGCCGCAGGCTTCCATCATCACCATTGGAGACGAGCTGCTCATTGGTCAAACCATCGATACCAACAGCGCCTTCATTGCACAAGAACTCAACCGCTTGGGTCTGTGGGTACGCAGGCGAGTGGCGGTCGGAGACGATCGAGAAGAAATTATATCGGCCCTTCGGGAAGAGAGCAAAAACTCCTCTCTCCTTATCCTAACAGGTGGCTTGGGCCCAACGGCCGATGATATCACCAAACCATTGTTATGCGACTACTTTGGTGGAAAACTGGTTCGAAACCAAGCGGTACTGGAGCACATTGAACGATTGTTCGAAAAGGTCTATAAAAGACCCGGCGCCTTATTGGAACGAAATCAAAAGCAGGCCGATGTACCTGATAATTGCCTGGTATTGCATAACCCCAGCGGATCAGCACCCGGTATGTTATTCGATCAAAAGGGTATTATTTGTATCTCACTGCCGGGTGTCCCGCGCGAGATGAAAGAATTGATGACGACCGCAGTTGTTCCCTGGATAAAAGAAAATATTACCCGACCTTTTATTGTACACCGAACCCTGCTTACCTGTGGTATCGGGGAATCGATGCTGGCCGAACTACTACACGAATTTGAAAGAACACTGCCTGCTCAGATTTCACTGGCCTATTTACCCAACTATGGTATGGTTAAGCTTCGGCTAACCGGTAAAAGCGAAAGCCGTACTGGGCTGAAAGAACAAGTTGATGACCTGGCTCAACAGCTTGCTGTACTGACCGCCGATTATCTGGTGACCGATCAGGATCTATCCATGGAGGCTATTATTGGGCAATTGCTACTCAATAAAAATTGGACCGTAGCCACTGCAGAGAGCTGCACCGGTGGATTGATCGCACACCAACTCAGTAGCATACCCGGGGCTTCTGCCTACTTTAAAGGATCGGTAGTCTGTTACGACAATGAGATGAAAGAAGATCTCTTGGGCGTGCAAAAGAAAACCCTTCAGGAACATGGGGCCGTAAGTGAACAAACCGTAACGGAAATGGTAGAGGGAGTACGAAAACGCACCAATGCCAATGTAGCGGTGGCCGTATCCGGTATTATGGGACCCTCGGGAGGCACACCCGATAAACCCGTGGGAACCGTATGCGTAGCCGTCAGTAACGGGGACAAAACAATGGCTACAACCCTGCGGCTTGGATTTGATCGAGCCCGTAATACACAGCAAACCGCCTTGTTTGCCCTTAATCTTCTTCGTAAGTTGATCGTATCGGGCTAGCCAAATCTTATTTGCATCAATTTGCTACCTTTGACCTTTACGATCCTTGCTAAATATCATTTCCTATGGCTTTAGTTGATCTGGTAATGCCGAAACTTGGCGAAAGTATCATGGAAGCGACCATTTTAAAATGGCATAAGCAACCCGGTGATACTGTAGCACAAGACGAAACGGTCTTAGAGATCGCAACCGATAAGGTAGACAGCGAAGTGCCCAGCACGGCGGCAGGGGTCATAGAAAGCCTCCTTTTTAATGTCAATGATGTGGTGCCTATCGGAACGGTCATCGCACGTATTCGCACGGGAGCCGCTGAATCCATTCAATCGGCCCCCACTCACTCTTCCCCCGTGGTCCCTCCCGTTACGCCCCCTTCTGTTCCAACCACAGCCATCAGTACTTCAATATCGACAACACCAGCAACAACCATTGCCACCGGTCGTTTTTATTCTCCCTTGGTCTTGAACATTGCCACCAGCGAAGGCATCGGGCTGGCAGAGCTAGAGACCTTACCCGGTTCAGGAAACGAAGGCAGAGTGACCAAAAAAGATATATTGGAATACGTGGCCAAGCGAAAGCAACAGGGCCCACTTACACCAAGTTCTGCTCCGCAAGTTGCCACTGTTATGTATACTAATGTGGGCTCCACTGAATTAACTATTCCGCTTAGCAAGATAGAACCTACTTCTGCCAGTTCCCTACCGGTAACCTACGCGGGAAATATAGAGATTGTCGAGATGGACAGAATGCGTAAACTGATTGCCGATCATATGGTACGCAGTAAGCAGACCAGTCCGCATGTGACCAGTTTTACCGAGGCCGATGTAACCAATCTGGTACTTTGGAGAGAGCGTGTCAAAAAAGAATTCGAAAAAAGGGAGGCGACCAAGATCACCTTTACTCCTCTTTTTATTGAGGCGATCGTACGATGCATAAAAAAATTCCCACTGATCAATTGCTCGATCGATGGAACGAATATCATCATCAAGAAAGATATCAATATTGGAATGGCCACGGCCCTTCCTTCGGGCAATCTGATTGTGCCTGTCATAAAAAATGCGGACCAATACAATATGGTCGGGCTGGCCAAACAGGTCAATCAATTGGCCGATGCAGCCCGCAATGGAAAACTAAAAGTAGATGATACCCAGGGCGGCACGTTTACGCTGACGAATGTCGGCACTTTTGGGTCACTGATGGGCACCCCCATCATCAACCAGCCCCAGGTGGCCATCTTAGCAGTGGGTGCAATTAAAAAACGTCCTGTAGTTGTTGAGACCCCTGCCGGAGATTCCATTGCTATTCGCCATATGATGTACCTGAGCATGAGTTATGACCACCGCATTGTAGATGGTAGTCTGGGCGCTACATTCCTAACGGCAGTAGCCAAAGAGCTTGAAAGCTTTGACCCCGATAGACAACTCTAAAAACGCTCCCTCAATCCTCTTGCTGCGAATCGAGACCCCAATCCTTACCCTTGTTCAAGGCGGGTACGCCCTCGGTTAGCCATCGTGCCGGTTTTTCTCCTTTTAGCAACCAATCGAAGAACTGTTGCTGTCGGATGGAGATATCTTTTTGATTTTTTCTTTCTCGCAAATTATGCGCCTCTCCGTTGTAATTAAGCATCCAAACTTGTTTGCCCAACCTGCGCAGACCTGTAAACAACTCAATCCCCTGGTACCAGGGTACGGCCCCATCCGCATCATTGGCCATAATTACCAAGGGCGTCTTGACCTTAGGTAAGTGAAAAAGAGGGGAATTCTCGATGTACAGATCGGGGCGTTGCCATAAGGTGGCGCCGATGCGACTTTGAGACACCTCGTATTGGAATTGGCGATTGATACCGCTCTCCCACCGAATACCTCCATACGCACTGGTCATATTGGCCACCGGAGCACCGGCCCAGGCCGCTTTGAAAATAGAGGTCATGGTCACAAGCTGAGCTACTTGAATACCTCCCCAGCTTTGCCCCTGGAGTCCCATGTTCTTTGCGTCTACATAGGGGAGCTTTGCCAAACTATTGGCTGCGCTCACCACATAGTTATAGCAGCTTTTGGCTGGATAACCCCGTGTGTAGAAGATATCGGGCGAAAGAACGATGTACCCCCGGCTTACATAAAATGAAACATTCAGACGACTACCCGTAGGGGCCGGCGCAATATAATTATGCAGGGTTTCCGTGTGGGTCTCATAGAAAAAAAATATGACAGGATACTTCTTGGAGGGATCAAAATTTTCGGGAAGATACAAGACCCCTTGGGCTGGCTTTCCATCCAGCGCCCTCCATCGATACAAGCGGGCCGTTCCCCAATTGTATTGCTGCTGTTGTGGATTGATCCAGGAGAGACGCCGAACTGCGCCCTCAGAATTTGCACTAGCATTGATATCCCAAACATGCAAATCAGGAGAAAGATCAAAGCGCTCCTTTGTAAAGGCCAGCACGGCTGCTCTGGATGCCTTTAAAGGAAGCCCATAGGCAAAGGAGCCGCCTTGACGCTGGGTAAAGCGCACCCGATCCTGCTCCCACTGCGCAACAGCAATACCGCCATCTCGATTCTCTTGTTGCTGATAACGCCAGCACAATAACCCATTGAGCGGAAAATATTCCTGCTCGGGATCCAAGGGTACATAGCGGTAGTTCTCTTTATTTTTTCGCCCTATTCTTGTTATATTTTGAGCAGGACGATCGGCCGTTATACTAACCTTCCATGTATCGTAGCGATCGTAGATCAATACGGACGTATCGCCCGGCAACCAACCGGCAATACCATATGGAAAAGCAGGACCCGGCATATCATGGAGCTCGTCGTATAATACATGTGGAATAGTGCGAGAGATGGTTCGCACTTTTAATCCATCCCAACTCTGGTACTGTTTAAGGTCCGCATCGTACCAAACCAGTGCAGTGCCCTTCGGGGATACAGAGGATCCAAAAAAATTGCCATTCATATTCGCTTTGATAAGTTGTCGCTGCCCGGTCAACACATCAATACGATAAATATCCTTTGCCGTGGCGGCAGTCCATTGAAAAGCGATACGCTTTCCATAATCGCTGGTTGCATACACCCATTGTCCATCATCTTGCTTAGGAATAAAGACATTCTCTGTATCCGGGGCTCCCAACTGAACCAGTTTATTCCGATCAAAATGAAAGACGGCCGTGTAAGAGCGCTCCTGGTTGCGTTTTAACTCATAGAGTTGTTGCGATTGTATGTAATCGTCCTTATAATGCCATATATCTACTTTCACCAGGTCGGACTCCGGGGTAAGGGTGTCTTTGGCCGGTACAATAGGTGCTGTTCCAAAATAGAGACGATGACCCGATTGACTAAAGCGGAGGTCGGCAAATTCACTGATGGTCATGCCAAGTTTCATCCCCGCGGTATGACGGTCTGCGATCGCCATGGCCGAGTCGCTGTTACGATCAAAATGATAAAGCGAGTAGTACTTGACCAGTTCCTTGGGTCTTGCGTTACGCTCAGCCAAAAAAGCAAGTTGACGACCATCTGCAGAGAAGGAGAATTTTCTAAAGTCATTGCCTCCCCGCAAAATGGTGTCGATTCGGAAGGAAGGTACGGTCACCAATAGTATTTGTGTAGCCCCTATGGAATCCTTATTGCCTTTGCGCTGCTCAGCGACCAGCCTTCCTCCTTTTTTGGCAAGTTGAATTTCACTGATGCGAGGTATTGTCATTTTTGCACCATTCATAAAATTGATCAGCAACAAATCGGAGGCCGATTCGGTTCCTTCGGCAGGTTTCTCGTTCGTCTCAAAATGAATGGCTACCCAGCCCTCTTCATCTGCGGGCATTTTATAAGAGCGCACCGATGCGAATTTGAGAACACTGTCTTTACCCAACTCGACCAAGGCTACTGAATCTTTGGGCATCTCCTCTGGCCTTTTCTTTTTAATCTTTGCTTCTTTTACGGAAGCAAAAACGGGCTTGATCTTAAAGACAAGATAGCGCCCCTGATAACTGATCGAAGCGCCATATCCTCTCGGAAATTCTTTACGATAATCGGATCGAAGAGACTGTAAGACTAAGATGCCATCGCCTTCTTGTGGATCGATGGTAAAGACGGCCCAATTTCCATCCGGACTTAATGTCCTCTCTCCTATTCGCTGCCAACTATCGTATACCTGGTGGGTTAGCGGGGCTTTTTGCGCAAGAAGCACGCTGCAGTGCAGGAGCAGCATCACCAACATAAAAGGGGTTCGTTGCATAAAAGAGATATGAAAATTGAAGATATAGTAAACTATTTATAAAATAAGTTGTTAGCCATTGATCCCTACACTATGAGAAAGATCCTATTTTTTTTACTGCTCAGCTCGGCCGCTTCGATTACCATGGGGCAAGGACTCGGTCGCCTCTCCGGAACGCTTACTGACAAGAACTCCCTGACCCCGATCGCCGGTGCCACCATCCGCGTGGAAGGAACTACTTTAGCGACCCTATCCGACTCCTTGGGTCGTTTTCGGCTGGTGGGCATTCCTCCCCAAACCTACACAATACGAATCAGCTCTATCGGATACAATGAGCTGCGCTTATTCAATATGGTCGTTACGGTCGGAAATGAATTAAACCTGACACTACAATTGGAACCGGTAGCGACTAAGCTGGCCGAAGTAACCGTTAGCTCGAACAAAAAGACAGCCATTGCGGCCAGTCTTGAAACACCCTTGAGCGTCCAAAAACTTACCACCGAAGAGATACGGTCTAATCCCGGGGGCAACTTCGATGTCTCTCGCGTTATTCAAGCTCTGCCCGGTGTGGGCGGAACGGCTGGAAGCGTTGGGGGATATCGAAATGATATCATTATTCGCGGAGGGGCCCCCAATGAGAACGTATACTATCTGGATGGCATTGAGATTCCGGTGATCAATCACTTTGCTACACAAGGCAGTGCCGGAGGCCCCACAGGAATGCTCAATGTGAGTTTTTTGGAAGAGGTCAAATTGAGTTCCTCCTCCTTCGACGCCCGCTATGACAATGCGCTTTCTTCTGTGCTCCAATTCAGGCAACGGAATGGTAACCCAAATCGGGTACAAGGCAATGTGAGACTTAGCGCTACCGAGCTGGCCACCACCTTGGAGGGACCGCTCTCCGCTAAGACCACTTTTTTGGCATCGGCACGGCGATCGTATCTGCAATTGCTGTTCAAAGCCATCGATCTGCCCATACGACCTAATTACTGGGATTTTCAATACAAGATCACGCACCGCATCAACAAGAAAACCACGCTGACCTTACTGGGACTGGGAGCAATCGATGATTTCAGCTTTGGCGCACCTCGTGAGGCCACTCCCGAAAAACTATACATACTGGATGCCACCCCCGCCATACAACAATGGAATTATACAGTGGGTATAAGCTTACGCAAACAAATTGCGGGTGGATTTTGGAACCTGGCCCTTAGCAGAAACATGTTCGACAATACCATTGATAAATTCGATGGAAATAACACCACCGATGAAAGTAAAAGAAGAACCGGCATCAACTCACAAGAGATCGAAAATAAATTGCGATTCGATGTCAATAAGACCATTCAAGGCATCAAAGTTTCGTATGGCGCAGTGGTGCAATACGCAAAAAGCAATAACAACTCTTTCTTGCGCATTCGCCAAGAACTACGAGACGCGTCGGGCACCGTTATACAACCTGCCCTTGTATCAAAATATCTCTCCAATATTGACTTATGGAGAACAGGGGCTTTTCTTCAGGTCAGTAAGCGGATGGCACAAGATAGACTGAGCATCAGTGGTGGACTTCGCACCGATCTAAATAGTTTTACAGAGCAAGGAGATGATCCCCTGAAAACATTATCGGCCAGAATGGGGATATCCTATATGCTGGCCGATAAATGGTCATTGAATGCCTCTGTTGGCGACTACTATAAATTGCCGGCCTACACCATTTTGAGTTACCGAAGCAATACCGGAGACCTGATCAATCGGAACGCGGATTATACCCGAAGTAGCCATTTTGTGATCGGAACCGAGTTCTTGCCGGCCCCTACTACGCGCTTTACACTAGAGGGGTTTTATAAACGATATGGCCGCGTTCCTGTCTCGATTCGCGATGGCATCTCCCTGAGCAATCTGGGGGGTGATTTTACCGTTGTAGGCAACGAGCCCGTACGCACCAATGGAAAAGGATACAGTTATGGATTCGAATTTTTTGCCCAACAAAAACTCAGTCAGCGTTTTTTTGGTACGCTTTCCTACACGTACTTTATTAGTCGTTTCAGCGGCTCGGATGCAAAGATGATCGCCAGTGCCTGGGATAACCGCCACCTGCTCTCCTTCATTGGTGGCTATAAATGGGGAAAGAATTGGGAACTAGGCATTAAATTTCGCTACCAGGGGGGGGCTCCATTTACCCCTTTCAATATGATGCAATCCCAACTTAATTATTTGACACTGGGAACGGGGATACTTGATCTACCCCAACTAAACAGTCAACGATTGGGAGCTTTTCATGCCGGCGATATTCGTATCGATAAGAAATGGAACTGGAGAAAGACCACCTTTGATTTGTTTTTGGATATCACCAACTTCTATGGAGCAAAAAGCCCGGCCTTTCCGCAATTCACCTTTAGGCGCAACGAGAGCAATACCGCTTTTTTAACCACCAACGGACAACCCATAGCGCTGAATGGATCGAATGCCATTCCGCTTATCTTATCGAATGAGGATGGCACGCTGATACCCACTATCGGCTTTATTGTGGAGTTCTAAACGCTGCACGTTGCTTTGCGTAGATGATCCAGGCATGTAGTCCCAGGGCGATCAAGATCAATCCCAAACCCCAATAGAAACTACTATTGAGCAACTGATCTTCTCTATAAACGATAAAGGCGAGTAAGATCCCATAGACAGGCTCGAGATTATAACTAAGATTTACAGTAAAAGCCGACAACTTTTTTAAGGCGGCACCTGATAACTGGAAAGCCCAAACGGAACAGACCCACGATAATACCAGTAACCAGCCCAGGTCTTCCCAATTAGGCCAAAGCCGCATAGATGGATCCGTGGAAACATACTGTGGAAGCAACCCAGCCATACAGATAAATCCACCCAGTTGTTGCCAGACCAAGAGACTTTCTACATTCGTTTTTTTGAGTAGCTCGCGGTTAAAGATCGGAAACAACGAAGCCAATACGGCCGAGATCAATCCTAAGAAAATACCGGTAGTGTAACGGGTATCGAACCGAAAGATGATATAAACCCCCAGTAAGGTCAGTAGTCCTAGTAAAAGTTCGATCCAATTGATGGAGCGCTTTAGAATGAGCGGCTCAAACAGCGCGGTAAAAAATCCAATGGAAGCAAAACAGACCAAGGCGATCGAAACATTGGAATACTTGATGGCGCCGTAAAAACTAAGCCAGTGCAGTCCGGCGATACAGCCTACTGTCATGATCTTAATGATATGCATTGTGGGGAGGCGTTGTATTTTATGCCGCCATGAGAATAATAACCACATAGAGAGAACGGTCAATAGAAGTCGGTAAAAAACGATCATCAACTCGTTCAATGTGATCAGTCGGCCCAATATTCCGGTAAGCCCCGCCAACAAGACAGCGATATGAAGCTGCGTGTACGCTTTTCTCATAAGACCGCAGACGCGCTACGCTTTTTCCGGTAGTTAATTAATAGAGAGTAGAGGCGAAGCTTGATGACGCCCAGCACCCCTTCTTTGATGATACCTTTATTCATCTTGGAACTCCCCAAGGTTCGGTCCTGAAATAGAATCGGAACCTCTTTGATCACAAAACCCAATTGCCAAGAAGCGTACTTCATTTCGATCTGAAACGCATAGCCGACAAAACGAATACTGGAAAGGTCGATTGCCTCCAATACGGCCCGGCGATAACAGACAAACCCAGCGGTAGGATCCCGCAGCGGCATCCACAAAAGCAACCTGGTATAAAGAGAAGCGCCCTTAGAGAGGGCAATACGGTTAGCCGGCCAGTTGAGCACACCGCCTCCTTTGACATAGCGAGAACCCACCGCCACATCGGCTCCCTGCAGGTGACAAGCCTTGTAAAGTCGAAGTAGGTCAAGAGGGTTATGGGAAAAATCTGCATCCATCTCGAAAATATACTGATAAGCTCTGCTAAGCGCCCATTTGAACCCATGGATATAGGCAGTTCCCAGCCCAAGCTTTCCAGCCCGTTTCTCTAAGAAAACGCGATCAGGATCTTGCTTTACGATCTCCTCCACAAGCGCAGCGGTTCCATCGGGCGAGCCATCATCTATCACCAAAACATGAAAATCTCCTTCGAGAGATAACACGGCCGAAATGATTGCGGCAATATTTTCTTTTTCATTGAATGTCGGTATGATAACCAGCTTATCCATTCTTTTTAAGAAGCGTCCGAGTATAGATCTCGGTTAGCTTTTGTTTTGTATGCTGCGGAAAATCTCCTTTCATCATCCAATCATAGTACTGTGGTTCTGACTTTAACACATCGGCTACTGGCCGGCCCTTGAATTTACCGAAATTGAAAACCTCTACCCCATTTTCCCAGATGAAACGACGCGCAAAATCCACGATGGGTTCTTCACCAACCGATTTCAATATCGAATCAAGGGTAGTCCCCAGGCTCTCATAACGTTGCAATTGAGATTCCAATACCTCAAAGGTAGCTGTGGCATCGATCGTTGCACTGTGAGCGCCGTCCAGGGCTTTACCACAATAGAACTGATAGGCGGCAGAGAGCGTACGGGGCTCCATCTTATAAAAGATCTGCTGTACATCGAGCATCCTTCTGCCCTTCATATCGAATTCCACCTCGGCCCTGAGAAACTCCTCAACCAGCATGGGAATGTCGAATCGGTTCGAGTTGTACCCGGCCAGATCACAACCATCTAAAACCTGCTTTAGCTCTTGGGCCGCTTGCTTAAAAGTAGGCGCATCCTTTACCATCTCATCGGTAATACCATGCACTTCCGTGGACGCTTTTGGAATGGGCATACCCGGATAAATGAGCTTTCGCTTGGTGGTGCGGTTGCCATCAGGCAAAATTTTAACAATAGCGATTTCCACGATGCGATCTGTTCCCAGATTTACGCCTGTGGTTTCCAGATCGATGAATGCCAGGGGCTTTGTAAGTTGTAACATGTTGTAAAGGTAAGCTTTTCAATAGGTGACGTGATTCAAATATAGCTTTTCGATATCCCGTTAGCAAGGGGGCATACCAAATTCCTTATTTTTGCGTTCTATACGAAACGCTCATGAGACCTACACTTTATCTGATTTTTCTATCCCTCGTGCTCACGCTGTTACTAAGCGCATGCGCAGCCTCCCGAGAAGGTTGCCCCATGAACAGCACGCCCAAGACTAAATTTCGACGTTAGTTCATGAACTGGACACCCTTGCAATCGATGGATCAACTCGAGGATATCCTTTCGGGGACATCTCCCTCTTTGCTATTTAAACACAGTACACGTTGCTCTATCAGCACCGTGGCCTTGGAACGCTTGAATAAATCGGTCTTGTCTGATCGCGTTAACGCTTACCTCTTGGATCTTCTTTCTTTTCGGGATATTTCTACGGCCATCGCTTCTCGGCTGCAGGTACACCATGATTCACCGCAGGTCTTACTGGTAAAAAACGGAAAATGCATTTACGACGAAAGCCATCTGGCCATTACCGTTTCTGAAATCGAACAGGCCTTGGACAATAGTCTGTAAGCCCCCTACAAACTACCCCGGCTCAGAGTCCCTGCGCATTGATGAAATTGACGAGGGCCGCTGTATTTTTCAGCTTCAACTTCTTTAAAATATTATAACGGTGCACCTCTACCGTTTTGAAAGAAATCTCCAAACGTTGGGCGATCTCTTTTGAGGAAAAACCTTGTCTGATTTGCGAAACCACCTCGATCTCGCGTTTGGAAAGCGAATTCATATCGGGGTACTCGCTATCTTCATCCAACTCTTGATGCGCTAAGATATTTTTGATCTCTTCACAGATATATTTATTTCCCGCCACCACTTCTTCGATTGCTTGAAACAATTCGTCTTTCGATGAATTCTTGGTAACATAGCCCCGGGCTCCCACCTGGAACATCCGCCGGGCATAGGCCGGCATGGAATGCATGGACACGCCGATCACCTGGCTATGAGGGGACTGTTTGAGTACCTGCTTGGTAGCCTCAAACCCATTGACGGGGGTCATATTGATATCCATCAAAACGACCTGAGGCTTGCGACTGGCGGCTACCGCCGTGGCCTGTTCCACGTCACTGGTCTCTCCCACGATCTCAAAACGATCGTCGCTCGATAGCAGTAAATTCCAGGACTCTCTGATCAACTTGTGATCATCTACTAATAGGACTGAGATCTTGCTCATGCAAAATAGTTTTCATAGGTTAGGTTAAAATAAAAATATGAAAATCAATCGAGCCTATCTATTTTTGCTCGGAAATTTTAAACCCAGTCCTACTATGAGAAGCTTGTTGATCTATATCCTCCTTTCCATCCCCCTCTGGGGTGCAGCCCAAGTAGACAGTACTGAATTATTCGACTATAGCCAGTTTGGAGATGCACAAGGAGTAAAACGCTACTGTAACCAGAAGGTGATCAACCAAACGCCGCAACGAATTGTGAGCATCGGATTCGAAAGACAGGGATCCTTTACCATGCCGGATCTCCCCTTGTCGGCCATGTTACCCGCCATGCAAAGTTTCTCAATTACGCAAATGACCGCCCTGAAAGCGCAGGTCAATATACCCGTACTTTCCACCAACAAGATAATATGGCAACTGGGAGCCAGCTATTGGGGCAGCCGCTTTGCTTTTGCCGATCCTGGCCAACACCAAATTGCCAAACAACTTTCCACCCACACCCTTACCAGCACAGGCATTAACACCACCCTATTTAAACCCCTCAATGAAAAAAACTTCTTGATTGTACAGGCCAGTGCCGATATCAACGGGATCTTTCACGATTTCGACGACATAACGGGCCAAGCCGTTACGGTGAGCGCCACCGCCCTTTACGGATGGAAACTGTCCGAAAAAAATATGCTTGGACTTGGAGTCGCCCGCACCTACCGAGCCGGTCAGGTGATTCACTTGCCGGTAGTACTATGGAACAAGACCTTCAATGACAGATGGGGCATGGAGCTCTTACTACCGGCCCGCGGACATCTTCGCTATAATTTCTCCACTTCTTCTATCGTTCAATTGGGATACGAATTGGAGGGAAATCAATTCAGCATGTCGATTCCGGGCAGCACCAACGGTACGATTTTTTTACAACGAGGGGAACTAAAGCCCCGTCTACAATGGGATAAGAAATTAAGCGGCTTTCTTTGGTTCAATGTCCAGGCTGGGTTACGATACAACTGGAGATTTGACGGGATGGACGTATACAATGGGAAGGCACTGAACCAACGCTATTTTACCAGCGCCTTGGCCAACCCCCTGTATATTGGATTTAGTTTGAATTTTGTCTCCCCCTGATCATTTGGCAACCTGCCTTGTCCAGGTATCGCTACGACCGATCAACGAAACACCGATATATCCTCGTACATCAATCGTATTAGGGCTGGTCATCTTAATTGTGCATGAGTAAATATTTCCACTTTTGGGATCATAGATCTTGCCATCGTCCCAGACATTTTTTTCGCTATACTCAAATTCCCACACGTTGATAATTCCCAGTAGTGGTCGCGTACGATAGGCTTCGGTGGGATTATTTTTGTCGATCTTGGGTTTTCCGGTCTCCGGATCATTGGGCTCCTTTAACCAAACGATCTTTCCTTGGTACTTATCGCCATTTTTGTACATACGCACCATGGCATTACCCTCTCCCGTTTTCCATACGCCTACAATGGCGTCAGGATTTCCGGGTTGGGCAAGAAACGAACTGCTCAGCACCAAGATGGAGAGGCCGCTGAGCAATAACAAGAAATTAAAAGGTCTCATAACTGAAAAGAAATGGTTTAACTAAAAATACTATAAAAAAAGTGGAGGCGACCGGAGTCGAACCGGTGTCCAAACATATCCGTCGAAAGCTTTCTACATGTTTATTCCGGCATTGATTGTCGGAAGCAGGCAGGAACCGGACGCACCAACTTGCTTCGTAGCTGCGATTATCTTAGGTAAACAGCGCAGACTGTCCTTTCGAAAAAAGACCTGTTTACAGCAACCTGTTTTGGGTTTGAGTCGGCGGCGGGGCTTGGTAACAGATCGACCGGCCCGGCGGCCCTAATGACTACCTAATCACTGATTAAGCGGCCATGGCATACTGAGTATTGCCAGTTGTGTTTTCGTATTCAGATTAAACTGCTAATTACGCAACGCAGTACATGCTTACACTTTCAAAGAACAATGCTGTCAAAACCAAACGCCCCCATGAACTATACTCCTATCGGCCCCAGCCCAGCCAATCATTGGCATTGGCATAAAGCATAAGACCTAATAATATGATCATACCGACCATTTGAGCATATTCCAAAAATTTTTCACTTGGCTTTCTCCTCGTGATCATTTCGTACAGCGTGAACATTACATGTCCTCCATCTAATGCAGGGATGGGTAATAGATTCATAAACGCCAATACGATGGATAAAAAAGCCGTGATACGCCAAAACGATTCCCAGTCCCAGCCCGCCCCGGAAAAAATGGAGCCCATAGCCTTGAATCCACCCACTCCCTTGTAGGCCCCGGTTTCGGGATCGAGTATTTTTTTAAATTGATCTATATAGGCACTTAGCTCATTACTCGCCTTTTGAACACCGGCCGGAAAGGCTTCGAGCACACCATAACGTTTGACATCAAGTTTAAGCCAGCCCAGACTATCCATTTGCTGGTAGCTGTATCCATAGGCCAAAAAACCGATCTTTCCTTCGCTATTGACCGAAACTGGCAAGCGTAGCTCTTGCCCCTCGCGCATGACCTTCAGGGAAACGGTGCGCTCTGCACTAGCCAATAAAAGTTCTTGCAACTCATCATAAAATAATACCGGGATACTATCTACCCCTACGATCTGATCATCTTTTTGCAACCCCGCTTTAGAAGCAGCACTGGTATCGGGCACAAAAAAAGCGATAGCAGGTCTGCGCACTTCCAGAAAACCCCGTATCGATCTATTTCGGTTCTCTACTAACTGACCGATCAGATCTTTATCCATATTAATGGTAAGCGTCTGCTCGCCTCGCTGCAGCTCCACTTGCTGCCCTAAAATCAATTTTCTGCGTAGCTTCTCAAAATCGGCCACGGGCTCTCCATCGATGGAAAGGATACGGTCGCCATTGCGAATACCCATCTTGAACAAGGTACTGTCAACCACATGGACCCCGTATTTCATAGAAGCGGTAGGGATCTTTTTGTCGCCCCAGACCATCAGGATAAATGAATAGATCAAGAAGGCCACTAAAATATTCATGACCACACCGCCCAACATGATGATCAAACGCTGCCAGGCGGGCTTACTGCGAAATTCCCAAGGTTGAGGGGCTTGTTTCAAGGCCTCCTTATCGAGACTCTCGTCGACCATGCCGGCGATCTTTACATAGCCGCCTAGTGGTAACCAACCGATACCATATTCCGTATCTCCCTTCTTCTTTTTGAACAGTGAGAACCAAGGATCAAAAAAAAGATAAAATTTCTCTACCCGACACTTGAACCACCTTGCCGTTATGTAGTGCCCAAATTCATGCAAGATCACCAAAATGGAAAGAGACAAGAGCAACTGCCCCGCCTGCAAGCCCACCGAAGACCAATTGATAGCAAATACTGTCATAGTTTAATAGGAGCAGGCCAATTGAGCTGTATAGAAAGTCTTACAAATTGACCTGATCGGCTGCAAAGGTACGAGCGGCTGCATCGCTCTCAAAATAATCCTCGAGACCGGGCTGGGCAATAAAGGGTACGGATTGCATGGTTCGTTCTATGATCTCTGTCATTTCCAAAAAATTGGTCCGGTTCTTTAAAAAGGCGTACACCGCGATCTCGTTGGCCGCATTCATGATGCAAGCCAGATTACCCCCTTTTTCCAAGGCCTCTTGCGCCAAGGCAAGATTTCGGAATGTTTTAACATCCGGTTCTTCGAAACTCAGATTTTTGACCGACCGAAAATCGTAACGGGGAAAATCATTTTTTATTCGCTGCGGAAAAGCCATGGCATACTGAATGGGCAGCTTCATGTCCGGAAGGCCCATTTGTGCCTTAATACTGCCATCCTCAAATTGCACCATGCTGTGAATGATACTTTGGGGATGAACCACCACTTGTATTTGATGCGCCCGCAAGTTGAATAACCATTTTGCCTCGATCATTTCAAGCCCCTTATTCATTAAGGTAGCCGAGTCGATGGTGATCTTAGCGCCCATGGTCCAGTTAGGATGCTGTAGCGCATGCTCTTTTTTTACATTGACCAGGTAGTTGGTCTTTCGCCCTAAGAAAGGACCACCCGATGCGGTCAAAATGATCTTTTCGATCTTATTGCGGGTCTCTCCTACCAGACATTGAAAAATGGCCGAGTGCTCGGAATCGACGGGAATGATCGGAGCCCGATTTTCAAGGGCCGTCCGCATGACAATATCACCTGCCACCACCAAGGTTTCTTTATTAGCCAACGCAACCGCCTTTCCTTGCCGAAGTGCGCAAAGCGTAGGCTTTAACCCTGCATAGCCGACAATGGCCGCCAACATCAGATCGTAACTATCCAAGGACGCCACCTCTTCTAATGATCGCTCGCCCGCAAAAACCTTGACCGAGGTGGCTTGTAACGCCTCTTTGACGCGGGGATATTTTTTTTCGTCGCCGATAACGACCATATTGGGCATAAACTGCAAAGCCTGGGCGATCAACAGTTCGTCGTTGCTTTGTGCCGTCAAGATCTCTACCGAAAAAAGATCAGGATGCGCGGCGATCACCTCCAGGGCCTGCGTTCCTATCGATCCGGTCGATCCAAATAAGGCGATCCTTTTAACAGCAGAAGAAAGACTCATGAAAAAAAGTTAATGGTTGGCAATGAACGAAGTTAAGGCATCGGCCAACGTTCTGTCGTTACTGAGGCGAGGCACTTTATTTTGCCCGCCTAGTTTACCCACCGATCGCATGTAATCGATGAACCCTCCCTTTCGAACTTGACGGATCTGCAAAGAGGAGAGGATATTACCCGAAATAAGATCGTTGTAATAAACGTTCTTTTGGCAGAGTAATTGGTTCATCAACTGGGCCATAGCATCAATGGATGGGGGCTCGCGGTCGAATTCAATGAACCACTCATGAAACGATTTGGCATCGGTAGTGCTTACACAGGGCGCAACGGTAAATTCGGTTACCCCCACTCCTAGTTGCAAGGCAGCCTCCCGAATACAATACTCAACCTCCTCACCTATTACATGCTCTCCAAAGGCCGATATAAAATGCTTGGTACGACCGGTCACTACCACCCGGTACGGATCGACCGAAACAAAGCGAACGATATCGCCAATATCATATCCCCACAAACCGGCATTGCTATTGATGATAAGCGCATACTGCTGACCTACTTTAACATCGGCCAGAGACACCCGTTGCGGATCCTTTTTACCCAGCTGGTCCAGGGGAACGAATTCAAAGAAGATCCCGCTGTTCGTATTGAGTAACATTCCCTCGGATTGCTGTGTGTCTTGAAAAGCAAAGAACCCTTCGCTGGCAGGGAAAAGCTCAATGGTGTCAACCTTACGGCCGATACTTTCGAACAAGCGAGTCCGATACGGTTCAAAATTGACTCCTCCTTGTACCATCACACTAAAATCGGGAAACAGATCGCCAACCTTTTTGCCACTTCGCGCTATAAGTGCATCAAAATACATTTGCATCCAGGGCGGAATTCCACTGATCAAGGTCATCGGCTGATGAAGAGTCTCCTCCACAATGCGATGCAATTTAGATTCCCAATCCTCGATACAGTTTGTTTCATAAGAAGGGAGCTGATTCGCCCGCAGATAGCGGGGTACATGATGGTTTACGATGCCACTTAAACGGCCGGTGGGAATGGAACCGACCCTCTCCAACTCAGGAGAACCCGATAAAAAGATCAACTTTCCGTCCGCAAAACGAGTATTTCCGGTTTCGGCCATGTAACAAAGAAGCGCGTTCCGAGCCGTATTGATATGATTGGGGATTGAATCCTTGGTAATGGGGATATACTTTACCCCACTGGTCGTACCAGAGGTCTTGGCAAAATACAGGGGGCGGCCTCTCCACAGTACATTTTGCTTTCCTTGTTTGATCTGATCGATCCAACCCCTCATTTTTTCGTAATCCTGCAGGGGAACAGACTGCTTAAATGATTGATAATCATTTACATCTTTCAAGTTGACGGACTTCCCAAAAGCCGTTTTGACCCCCACTTTAAGCATTTTCTCCAAAAGCTGCCGCTGATCGGCCACGGCTGTCTTCATCTGTGCCCTGATGGTCCGCTGAATGTAAGCCGAAAAGGGCCTGGCCAGAAAGGACTTGATTTTCATGGACTCTTACCGGTATTTAAAGGAAGGACGCCTTCCAAAACTAGGCGTTGGAGAACAAAGATAACCAAAGAAGACCCTATGCCGCACCCCCCTTTAGCGCTTATTTTTGGTTGGAAGGTTCAAAAAAGTTCCCTACCTTTGCCGTCCTAATTTTAATAGTATGATATCTGTAGTAAAAGTTGCGGGTCAGCAATTTAAAGTAGAAAAGGACCAGACCTTATATGTGCCTCGTGTAGAAGGCGTGGCGGGCGACAAGCTCGACCTTGAAGTCTTGCTGGTAGACGCCAACGGAAAGCTGTCAGTAGGCAGTGCTGCCAACGCAAAAGTACAAGCCGAGATCGTTGACCAAGTTAAAGGCGATACCGTTATTGCCTATAAGCAAAAAAGAAGAAAAGGCTTTCACAAGAAAAAAGGACATCGCACAGCCTATACTAAGATCAAAGTATTGAGCATCGCATAAATTGACCTGTCAAACCTCTTGATCATCCATTAAAAAGAATGTACCATGGCACATAAGAAAGGTGAAGGAAGTGTAAAGAACAATCGTGACTCACAGAGCAAAAGACTCGGTGTAAAAATATACGGTGGTCAACCCGCCATTTCCGGAAACATTATCGTTCGTCAACGTGGAACGGTTTACCACCCCGGTAAAAATGTGGGCGTTGGAAAAGACTACACTCTCTTCGCATTAACGGATGGCATTGTTGAATTCCGCAAAGGAAGAAGCAATCGCACTTTTGTTTCGGTAACTCCAGCCGAAGCATAATCGACCCGACTCACTAGGTCCCTTATATCTTGCAGCTCCAAAATTTTGTAGAAAAAATTTGGATGTTAAAAATTTATTCCTATTTTTAACATCGTTAATCCATTTTACTAACACATTAAATTCAAAAAAAATGGCTACAAAGAAAAAAGCTGCCAAGAAAAAGGCCGCTCCAAAAAAGAAAGCTGCCAAGAAAAAGGCTGCTCCAAAAAAGAAAGCTGCTAAGAAAAAAGCTGCTAAGAAGAAGAAGTAATCTTCCAGAAATGAATAGAAAGTCCCCCGTTCTCGGGGGATTTTCTCGTTTATACCCTACCCTCATCCCCAAAGGGCTTACCTTGCAAGTATGGAAAACGCGGTGATCGCCGAGCAGCTCAAGCTCCTTTCCGTTTTACTGGATATTCACGGGGGCAACCCCTTTAGCATCAAAAGTTTTGGGGCGGCGGCCTTTGCCATCGATAAACTGGCCTATCCGCTTAGCCAAATCCCGCGCGAGAAACTGCTCACGATTAGAGGCATTGGCAAAACCGTGGCCAAATCGGTAGAAGAACTTTTAGACACCGGCCGATTACAATTGCTAGAAGATCAATTAGAGAAGACCCCTTCCGGCATTTTAGAGATGATGAAAATTAAGGGGCTCGGCCCCAAAAAAATAAATGTGATCTGGAAAGAGATGGGCATTGAGTCGCTGGGAGAATTACTGTATGCCTGTCAGGAGAACCGACTCGTGACCTTTAAAGGCTTCGGCGAAAAAACCCAGCGTGCCCTGATCGAGTCGATTGAATTTTTTCTTCACCACCAAGGACAACTTTTATATGCCGAGGCAGATGCCGTTTTTGCAGATATCGAGCGATACTTACACCACCTTTTTGGAGCGGATGCAGTGGCCAGCACAGGCGCTTTCCGAAGACAAGCCCTAACTATTGAGGAGCTAGAATTTGTAGTTGCCCAACCAATAGAGGTCATCAAGCCTAAGTTAATAACAGCACATCCGCCTGAATTGATTGAAGAAACTCCGCAATCGCTGCTCTATGCATTAAAAAATGGTCTGCGACTCAGGATCTACTCGTCCGAACTGCCATTGGCCCAGGCACTATTCCGTACCACAGGCAGTCCCTCCTTTTTGGAATACTTCGATGGGCTGCCCACGATCGATCAACAAAAGCTATTGTCTGCCCGTACCGAGAAAGATCTCTTCGAGGCCAAGGGGTTACCCTGGATTGAGCCCTTTCTAAGAGAGAGCGGAGACATCATTCAACGGTCTTTGCAAGCGCCCCTTGGACCGGTAATTCAAACGGGTTCCATAAAAGGGCTTATTCATTCGCACTCGACTTGGAGTGATGGGAGTAATTCCATCCTGGAAATGGCAAAAGCCTGTATCGAAAAAGGCTGGGACTATATGGTGATGAGCGATCACTCTGCCACCGCCATCTACGCCAATGGGTTGAATGCCGAGCGGGTGGCTGCACAGCACCAGGAGATCGATCTCCTCAATCGGCAATTAGCCCCATTCAAGATCTTTAAATCGATAGAAAGTGATATTCTTGGTGACGGTAGTCTCGATTATTCTGAACCCATATTGGCCAGTTTTGATCTGGTGATCGCATCGATCCACAGCCAGTTCGGGATGTCAGAAGAGAAAGCTACGGCAAGACTGATCAAGGCAATTGAAAATCCTTACACCCGTATACTAGGACATCCCACCGGAAGATTATTGCTCAGCAGAAAAGGATATCCCATCGATCATCAAAAAATAATAGATGCTTGCGCTGCCCACCAAGTAGTGATCGAATTGAATGCTCATCCCCGCCGGCTGGATATTGATTGGAGATGGATCGACAAGGCCCTTCAAAAAGGCGTACTGATCTCGATCAATCCCGATGCCCATGCCACCAAAGGGCTGGAAGATGTTCGCTATGGTGTTTTGGCTGCTCAAAAAGCAGGACTAACGGCAGACAAAAATCTCAGCAGCTTTTCACTCCCCGCCTTTGAACAATGGCTGTCTGGCAAAAAAACAAACTAATTTTGCAGACAGCATGGAAAACCCCACACTAAATACCATCAGACCCCTCTTGATTGGCTGCCTACTGCTAGGGCTCTTACCGACAGAGGCTACCTCTCAACAGTACGTGGGGCTTGGCGAAAAAGAAGTACACGTCAAACTCAAAAAAGAAACCCGCTCCTTTCAACAAGAACAGCCTGCAATAGAATCAGGTTCAACTACCCCAAAGCGTTTTTCCGGCTCTCGCGCAAAGGATGTTACCATAGAAGTACTTTGTGACAGTGTCGGCATCTGCTACGCCGAAAAATATATCTGTAGCACCGAGCGTAGCGCATTACAATGGCAAAAAAAGATACTGGCCGTTAAAGAGATGGGTTGGCAAAAACTGAATGAGAACCAACATGTATCTAACCAGGACAGGCAGCGACTCTTAGAAATGTATAAACAAGATCTTTTCTGGGTCGTACAGGTGCTACGCACAAATTGGAGTCCCTTGCAATACCAGATGCTTTTTTCAGATCAATAAAGAACCCAATATGCGATCATTTACATGGATCTTGCTTGTGAGTAGTTTTTTGACGCTACCGCTCTCCTGCCAACCTCGGGAGGATATACTCACGGAACAAGAGATCAAAGAGGTGATGGATCGGTTTGACCGAGGCTGGAGAGAAAAATCACCTTCCTTGGTCGACACGGTGCTGTCCCCGCACTATCTCTATTTTACCCAGTCGGGCAAGACCTTTACCCGGGAGGCACTTATTGCTACCGCTGGATCTGATGTTTACCGTTTACAAGACATGTCTCGTGAGCAGATCTCCATTCAGATCGATGGAAATGCGGCTGTAGTCAATACGGTATGGAGCGGGAAGGGCCTTTATCATGGAGAAAGTTTTGACGATAAACAACGCTGCAGTGTTACCATCATTAAACATAACGGGAAAGTAAAGATCTTGTCAGAACACTGCACCCCTATCCGTTAAAATATTTTGTCGCATTAACACGCTATAGAAATTACCATTGTCAAATAAAGAAGCACTATGTTTTTAAGATCAATTCTCTGTAGTTTTTTGATAGTATTACTGTCCCTTAATGCCAGCGCCCAAGCTACCACTGGTTCGGTGGTGCAAAGACCAGCACGTCCCCGCTTGGTAGTAGGCTTGGTGCTAGACCAAATGCGCTGGGATTATCTGTACCGATACGCCGATCGCTTTAGTGATAAAGGCGGATTTAGAAGAATGCTCGGTGAAGGACATAGCTGTGAGCAAACATTGATTCCCTATGCCCCTACGGTCACTGCTTGTGGTCATAGTTCGGTGTATACCGGAACGGTGCCTGCGATCAATGGGATTACGGGAAATGCCTGGTGGGACAGCCAACTCCACAGAACGGTCTATTGCACCGAGGACAAATCGGTTAGCACGGTAGGCAGCAGCAGCAGTAACCAAGGAAAAATGAGTCCTAAAAACATGCTGGTTACAACCATCTCCGATGAATTAAGACTGGCCACCAATTTTCAATCAAAAGTTGTTGGGGTCGCTATCAAAGACCGCGGAGCGATCTTACCGGCAGGACACAGTGCCAATGGAGCATACTGGTACGACAACTCCACCGGAAACTGGATCACGTCTACCTACTATTCAACCGAATTGCCAGGATGGGCACAAGCTTTTAACCAACGAAAGCTTCCTGATTCTTTTTATGCTGCAGGCTGGTTTTTATTATATCCTGCAAACTCGTACAAAGCCAGTACGGCCGATAAAAAAAGCTATGAGAATGCGGTATTTGGTGAATCCTTTCCCTACGACCTCAAAAAATACATTGGGAAAGATTATGGTAAGATCAATACCAGTCCCATGGGCAATGAAATGACCTTGGCCTTTGCCAAAGCCGCCCTCGTGGGCGAATCATTGGGTCGTGACGAGATCACCGATCTGTTAGCCATCAGCTTTTCTTCGCCTGACTACATTGGTCATAGTTTTGGCCCGAACGCTATCGAGGCCGAAGATGCAATGCTACGAATGGACCTGGCCTTGGGAAAATTCTTTGATTGGCTCGACCAACAAGTGGGCAAAGGATCATATACGGTTTTTTTAACAGCCGATCATGGAGCCGCCCATGTTCCCGAGTTCAGTCAAGAAAATAAATTGCCCGGCGGTCGTGTCTTTATGGGCAAGATCATTGACAGACTCAATGCCTCGTTGGAAAAAACATATCGACTCAAAAAATTGATCGTAAGTGACTATAATTATCAACTTCATTTGGATCATGTGCAATTAGATTCGGCGGGCATCAACGCCAACGACATTATCAGCTGGCTGCAAGCTGAAATGATAAAGGAACCCGGCATTGACAGGGCCATTCCACTGAAAGATTTAAATACGGTTCCCCTACCCGCTCCCGTTAGAAAAATGCTGAACAATGGATATCATCCCACCCGTAGCGGCGATCTGCAAATCATATTGAAGGCAGGTTATATTGATGCCTACGGCAATACCGGCACCACGCATGGCCTATGGAATCCCTATGATACTCATATTCCCTTACTCTGGTATGGTTGGGGTATCAAAAAAGGGATTACCCATCGCGAAGTCTACATGACCGATATTGCCCCTACCCTGGCCGCCCTGCTGCGTATTCAAATGCCCAGCGGAAATATCGGAACGGTCATTACAGAAGTCTTAAAATAAAAGTATGGAATTAAGATCCCGCTTCGAAGAAGCCGTGGCCAAAAGCAAATTGCTGACCAACCGGCCCTCTAACGAAATATTGTTACAGCTGTATTCACTATTTAAGCAAGCTACCGAAGGGGATAATCAGCAAGATCCTCCTTCGAATCCATTTGACTTTGTAGCCAAGGCCAAACATGATGCCTGGAGTCAATTGAAGGGAAAAGCCGCCGAGGATTGTATGCAAGAATATATCTCGCTGATCGATTCGCTGCAATAAGATCAGGCCTTACAAAGCGATCGGACAATGGCAGTGAACTCAGTGTCGCTCAAAGAGGCCCCTCCTACCAAGGCTCCATCCACATCAGGGCAGGCAAATAATTCGTCTGCATTGGAGGCCTTAACGCTTCCCCCGTACAAAATGGAAAGTTGCCCCGCGACTTTCTCTCCGTATTGGGCCGCTACAACTGCTCGTATGTGATGATGCATCGCTTGGGCTTGTTCGCTGGTAGCCGTACGCCCGGTGCCAATGGCCCAGATGGGTTCATACGCCACCACAGCCTGGCTAAGTTGATCTGCATCGAGAACAAATAATGACTCTGCTAACTGGCGCGCCACATATTCATTTTGCTCCCCTTTATCTCGAATAGCCAAGGGCTCGCCACAACAAAAGATCGGTTGGATCTGCTCCTCAACGCATCGCATCAATTTCTCGGCCAGTTGCGTAGTCGTCTCCGCGTTATATTCTCTTCTTTCGCTATGACCGATCAGACAGTAGGGAATTTGCATCGACGAAAGCATGGCGGCTGAAACCTCTCCGGTATAAGCACCGCTTTTTAGGTGATGGCAATTTTGTGCCGCCAGGGCATACCACTGATGCCCCTTTACTAGTGCCGAAACAGAGGATAGGTACGGAAAGGGCACCGATAGGATGACACGACATGGTTCTTGTACAGCTTTTGTAGCGGTGAGCAGCGCATTGACCAACTCCATTCCTTCTTGAAAGGTCAAATTCATTTTCCAATTGGCAGCAGCGATCTTTTTTCTCATAGGTATATCAATATTTTTTATAGACAGACTTGATCAAACTTACTTCGTAGGCAGAAAGAGCGCTTCCCTTCAGTAGCTTCCACCGGCCGATAGCCTGCACCAATTCGGGCAACCGGTAGCGAGAAAGACCTTCTTGTCCCCAGGCAAAACAAGGAATATAGCGAGGAGTAAGGCCTTGCCCCATCACATTAGAGCCTACACCGATCACGGTACCTGAACTAATAGACGTATTGATAGCCGTCTGGGAATAATCCCCCATCATCACACCACATTTTTGGCCAACTTCTTTTTCTCCATCGGGGGTCCATACCCGAACAGGCCCGGCATTGATCTTTATGTTCGAATTAGTAGTACCTGCCCCCAGATTACACCAAGCCCCTATTACAGCATCCCCCAAATAACCATCATGAGCCTTGTTACTATACCCCATCAAAACGCTGTGCTTGATCTCTCCACCCACGGTACAAGCAGGACCGATCGTGGTGGCTCCATACAAACGAGCCCCCATCTTTACGCAAGCGCCCTCTCCAATAGAAACAGGCCCCCTGATCAGGGTTCCCTCCATCAATTCAGCGCCCTTTCCAATGTAGACCGACCCCTGGGTCGTGTTGATCGTAGCAAAATGCAAGGCGGCTCCTTTTTCTATAAAAAGCTTTCCAGTGCCGATCACCCGGCATCCCTTGGGAACGGCAGCCGATCTTCTGCCCTTAGTCAATAGCGTAAAATCTGCTTGTAGAGACCAGGCATTATGTCGAAGAATATCCCAAGAATAAACAATAGATCGTACTTCGTCTTTATAAGAGACACTACGATCCATCTTGATCTTATGCGCACCGATCACCTGCTTTTGGGATACTCTATAGGCAATGGCTGCCCCATTGTGATCGAGCAAACATTCCCCATTCTTCAAGGACTTGATCGCCTTATACAAACTAGGAGTGGGTAATATGTTACCGTGCAATAACCACCAAGTTTCCCCTGCACCAAGCTGATCGAAATCGACATGGCATTCGCTATCCTTGTAATTATTTTGTCGTTTATCGACAGAGGAAAGCCGAAACATCCTCTCCCATTTTTCGCGAATGGTCAGAATGCCGACCCGGAGATCTTGCAGGGAGCGAACCAGCGTAAAGGGAAACAGTAATTCCGGTTGACAGAATTCTTCGGTAAACACGATTCGCTGCTTCGCCATAGAGAAGATAAAATTAAAAAAAACGCCCCGACAAAGCGAGGCGTTTTCAAAGCGTTAGGCCAATTATTTCTTGGCGTATTTCTTTTTGAACTTATCGATACGACCCGCCGTATCGACCAGCATATTCTTACCGGTAAAGAACGGATGAGAAGTATTGGAAATTTCAACTTTGATCAGCGGATACTCGTTGCCATCTTCCCATTTAACGGTTTCCTTGGAGGCAGCTGAAGAGCGGCTTAAAAATGTGTGTCCGTTGCTCATGTCCTTAAAGACCACCATACGGTAGCTTTCGGGATGGATTCCTTTTTTCATAAAACTATGATTTTTAAGGTCTTACGGATTTTGCCGTAAAGATTATTAAATAGTGGACAGCAAAGGTACGATAAGGGGGTTTTCGCTCCAAATCAATCGCGCATATTGACATATTGCAAGGGAAGGCCCAGCGAACTGGTCTTGCACAGTTGAATTACCGCCTGCAGATCGTCGATCTTCTTACCCGTTACGCGCACTAGATCGTCATTGATGACAGCCTGTACCTTTAGCCCGGAGTCCTTGATGGCTTTAACGATCTTTTTGGCGTCTTCCTGGGCCAGTCCGTTCTTTACTTTTACCTCCTTACGCCAGATTTTTCCTTGCTGGCTTCCCTCTTTGGCCGTATCAAATGCTTCGGGGGCAATGCCCTGCTTGTGGGCGCGGTTGATGAGGACATCGAGCAGTTGACGCATCTTCATATCGTCATCGGTCTCGAGCTTAAGCTGAAAGGTCTTTTTATCTAATTCGATCAAGATGTGCGACCCTTTAAAGTCGAACCGATTGGTGATCTCCCGTTGTGTTACATTCACAGCATTATCGAGCGCCTGGGTATCTACTTTACTGACGATATCGAACGATGGCATGGGCAATGAATTTGTGCAAAGATAGACCCTAAAAACGCAAAAAACCGACGAGGGCTTATTAACTTGCAGCAATGCATACGCGCTTTATCGATTACCGGTCGGATACTGTAACAAAGCCCACCCCCGCCATGCGAGAGGCCATGTCGGCCGCCGCAGTGGGAGATGATGTATTTGGCGAGGATCCTTCGATCAATCAACTGGAAGAAAAATGTGCCCGCCTCTTTGGAATGGAGGCAGCCGTATTTTGTCCTTCCGGTACGATGACGAACCAGATCGCCATTAAATGCCATACCCAACCGGGAGACGAGGTGATCTGCGAAGAAAATTCTCATATCTATCAATATGAAGGAGGAGGGATCGCCTTTAATGCAGGTGCTTCGGTAAAATTACTAGCCGGAGATCGCGGGCGTATCCATGCTCGCCAAGTGGCGGACGCCATTCAGCCCGACGATGTGCACCGTCCTATTAGTCGACTGGTCTCCCTCGAAAATACCAGCAATCGTGGGGGCGGTTGTTGCTATGACTTTAATGAGATCGTAGCAATCAAAACAGTGTGCCAAGAAAAAGGACTGGCCCTTCATCTCGATGGAGCCAGGGTATGGAACGCTATAATAGCCCAGAACGAAAACTACCTGCTTTATGGAAGCACGTTCGATAGTATCTCCGTTTGCCTTAGCAAGAGCCTGGGATGTCCTGTCGGGAGCTTACTGCTGGGCCGTGGCTCCTTTATCAAAAAGGCAAGACGTATCCGCAAAGTTTTCGGAGGAGGAATGCGCCAAGCAGGGTCATTGGCGGCGGCGGGCCTCTATGCGCTTGATCACCATATTGATCGATTAAAGCAAGACCATATCCATGCACAACTTTTAGCCGCTTGCATCACTAAGAAGCACTTTGTAAAGATGCTGCTACCTGTAGAGACCAACATCATCATCTTTGAACTACAAGAGGGACTATCCGCCCCCGCTATGGTGGCTTCCTTAAAGGAGAAAGGAATACTGGGCTATGCTATTAGCCCGGTTCGAATTCGTTTGGTGACCCATCTCGACATCAGCGAAAACGACATTCATCAAACCATCGAAGTACTCAACGCATTATAGCACTATGCTAGCCGCCATCAACCCTACTAAGACCAAGGCCTGGAAAAAGCTGAAGCAACACTATGCCCGTCAAAAAAAAATAACCCTGCAAGATTTGTTTGCGGCCGATCCAGATCGTTTTAAGAAGTTTTCGGCCTGTGCCAAAGAGCTCGTGATCGATTACTCAAAAAATCATATTACCGAAGAAACCCTTTCCCTTTTATTACAGTTGGCCCGTGAATGTAAAGTGCCGGAGGCCATCGAACAGCAATTCAGCGGACATCTTATCAACGAGACCGAGCAGCGGGCTGTTCTGCACTCAGCACTTCGAAATTTCTCAAAGACCCCAGTCTATTACCAGGGGCAAGATGTTATGCCTGCCGTAAAGAAGGTACAACAGCAAATGAAAAAATTTTGCGAGGCCATCCATAGTGGTAAAAAGAGGGGCTACACGCAAAAAAAGATAAAGTACATAGTCAATATTGGGATTGGGGGCAGCGATCTGGGCCCATTGATGGTTACCGAAGCACTTCGCCCCTACTGGAAAGAAGGGATCCAAGCCTTTTTTGTATCGAATGTAGATGGTTCGCATATCGCTTCGGTCTTGGAAAAGATCGATCCCGAGCAAACGCTTTTTTTGATCGCTTCTAAAACCTTTACTACACAAGAGACCATGACCAATGCCTTTACGGCCAGGAATTGGTTCTTGAAAAAGGCCAAATACGAGAAGCATATTGCCAAACATTTTGTAGCACTCAGCACGAACGAAAAGGCCGTAAAAGAATTTGGGATCGACCCTGCCAATATGTTCGTGTTTTGGGACTGGGTAGGCGGACGCTACTCACTATGGAGTGCCATAGGACTATCGATCGCGCTCACCATCGGATATGCACCCTTTGAGCAATTATTAAAAGGGGCTCACCAGGTAGATAAAGAATTTAGATCACAGCCGCTAGAGCATAATATTCCCGTTATCATGGCCCTGATCGGTATTTGGTATCGCAACTTTTTTGGGGCCGATACCGAGGCGATCTTACCCTATGATCAATTCCTACACCGCTTTGCAGCCTATTTTCAACAAGGCAATATGGAAAGCAATGGAAAAAGTATTGATCGTAGCGGCAAACCCGTCCGATACGGAACGGGTCCCATTATTTGGGGAGAACCCGGCACCAATGGACAGCATGCCTTTTTTCAGTTGATCCACCAGGGCACGCCCCTGATTCCTTGTGATTTTATCGGAGCCGCCCGCTCCCATCATCCCATTGGAGACCATCATCAAAAATTGATGAGCAATTTTTTTGCCCAAACCGAAGCCTTGCTCCATGGCCAAACTGTAACACAGGTAAAGGCCTCGCTAAAAAAACAAGGACTCTCGGCTGCTCGGATCAAAAAATTACTTCCTTACAAAGTCTTTGCAGGCAACCGCCCCACGAATACCATCTTACTGAAAAAAGTAACCCCTTTTACGCTAGGAGAATTGATCGCCCTCTATGAGCATAAGATCTTTACACAAGGGATCATTTGGAATATCTACAGCTTTGACCAATGGGGTGTGGAATTAGGAAAGGAACTGGCCGGAAAGATCCTCCCTGAACTAAGAGAATCACGCCCTGTAAGCTCCCATGATTCCTCTACCAATGGGCTTATCAACTGCTATAAGGCCATGCGCTAAACGCTGTGCCGACCGATCCGCCAGCTGATGATCATTGCTACCCCCTATTCATTTTTCCCTCTTTTTTACGAACCCACTATCTGATACATAAAAAAAGTCCCCGGAGTTTCCGGGGACTTTTTGGTAGGAAGATCCAAGGTCGATTACTGAACCAGTACCAGACCTGATACGATCTTACCGCTATACTCGTGTGCTACTTTAACTACGTAAGTACCGCGCGCTGCACCACTGAGGTCTACATCCATACGGAGGTAAGGAGCGGTGCTGTAGCTAAGGTCAAAGGTCTTTGTAGCGACCAGCTGACCCAGCGGATTGTAGATAGAGATGATACGCTTTTCATTGGCATCTCCGGCATGATAGTAGCGAACCTGGAAGACACCTGTGGTTGGATTAGGATAGATGAAGAGCTTATCAGAAGCCTCGCCGGTAATGGCAAGTGCATTTGATCTGTTGATACAACCATTCACGTCGCGTACGGTAGCCTGGTAAGTACCCAGTCCATCGATATTGACAAGCTGTGTGGCGGTGGCACCTGCAATGGACGAACCATTCAGAGACCATGACCAAGCTGCAGCAGCCGGTGAGCTGGTACCACTAACCGTAACGGTTCTGCCAGGTACCAAACCAGTAAGCGGAGCAGAAATAGTTACAGAAGGCAGCGGATTAACTGTTAAGATAGCAGTATTGGATACAGCGACAGGGCAACCACCCGACTGTGCCAGCAGGCGATAACGCATACCGGACATAGAAGCCGTCGTGGTGGGCACGGACAACGTCAGTCCTCTGGCGCCACTGATACTGGTCCAGTTAACACCACCATCGGCACTTTGCTGCCATTGGTAAATGGCGGCGGCATTTCCAGCAGGAATGGCCGCATGCGTACCGGCAATGGTGAATCCTCCACCCACACAAGCGGCTGCTGTTGCAGGCACGGCCAAGGTAGTGATAGGCTGGCCTACGCTTACAAGTACTTGAGCAGGGGCAGATGTGCAGGGAGAAACAGTAGAGTTAAAGAATACAGAATAGGTTGTATTCACACTTGGCCTGACATAAATAGTGTCTTCGCGAGTACCATTGTATGGGATCGTACCGGCTGCATCGAGGAACATGGTTCCAGCTGCAGCAGGCGTTGCAGTCCATACACCTTCTCCGTAGCTAGGTACAACATAGGTTACATCCAGTGACCAAGCGGTCAAGGTTCCAATATCACCTGTGTATTTATCGCGGAGTCCCAGCGTGTATACGCCATTGGGTGCACCATAAAGAGCAGACCAACTAGTGGTTGTAGGAACAAGTGAGGCAGGACCAGCGCCAGCCCCTGTACCCAGGTCAGCTCTGAACACTCCGGTAAAGGTCGTGCCGGCTGAGATAGCAGAAGAAAGGGCGTTAACCCCTACGGAGCTGATGACAGTGTTGACCATTCCCTGACCAGGACCAAAGCCAGTACCCGTAATCTCGTTATCAAGATTGATGATCTGACCATTTGGAGTTCTCAATACCACAACCAGGTCTCCAGGCCATGTATGAGCAGGAACACTAAAACGAACAGCTAAACCAATTGAAGCAGCCGCTGCAGGCAATCCACTGACAGTGATATTACTAGTAGCCCCCGCTGCGTTGGCGTCAGGAATTGCTTTGGGCACATCCGTAGAAGTAAAGGTGGCCGTTGCAGGCGCTGAAGTAGACGCAAAATTGGTGATATTCAAACGCTGGATGGTACCGGCACAGATACTGGCCGAGGCAGGACTAACCACTGTCTGAATTGGATTAACCGTAAGGGTAGTGCTATTGCTGGGGTTTGCACCAGTACAAGCACCTCTCAAAATAGCTCTGATCTCGTAACCACTCCAAGTGGTAGGCACATTGGTCAATGTTACGGTAGCAGTAGTAGCACCGCTAACGATACCCCCATTGGGAAGCTCTTGCCAGATAGCAGAAGGACCCGTGCGGAATTGCCATGTATAAGTAGGATTTGAGCCGCTTCCCGCCACGGTAAAGGTGGCATTACCACCACAAGTGATAGTCGAAGGAGCAGGATGCGTTGTAAATGTACCTTGAATACAAGGAGCGATTGTTACATTATAATCTTCTGCCTCTCCAAAGCTGCTGGAAGAAGTTCCGCAAGCTTGTGTAGCAGTAAGAGCAGCATCATTTCCACCTCTAACGCGCATTCTGGTGGTACCCAGGGTCGCCGTAGAAGGAACGGTAATGGCCATCACAGCCGTACCATTGGCACCGGCACTACCTGCAGTAGCACCAGCCGCCTCTCCGGCATCGTTAAAGTCGCCGTCTTGATTCCAATCGAACCAAACACGGGCATGTTGATTGGGGTCAGCCCCCATGGTCACATTGACAGTGTAGCTACCGCCAGCGATCAAAGTCGGAGCTGCCACGGTGCTGTAATAAGTAAATGGAGGAGTGGAACATGCAGATGTATTATTCAGTGTGGTTCCGGGGATGGTTACATTAGTAATGGCATCACCAAGTGCACAGCCGAAAGAATAAGTAGGCGTACAATAACAAGCAGATGTGGGTGCCATCGGTACCAGTAACGCATTGGACGTTCCTGTATTACCGGAGCAAGTTACCCGACAGCGGTAGTATGTTGCCGTAGTTTGACTTCTGGTGAGACCCGTACCCGTTGCACCGCTGATATCAGTCCAAGTTGTACCATCGGCAGAGGACTGCCACTGATATGTTACCCCAGTACCAGAGGTTGTATTTTGAAGAGAAAGAGCAAAGTTTACACCGGGACAAACTGAGGCAGCAGAAGAAATGGTGTTTCCTGGCGCAGGCGTACCTGAACATCCCGAAGTAGCATAGTCAATAATAAAAGGCATGGCCTGTGGAGTCGTACCATCTAACAATGCAGCCCATGCTCCTGAAGAAACAGTTCGTTGTAAAGCATTAGCGCCGGTAGCTCCGGCCGCCCCTACAATTGTAACGGGAGGTGAGAAGTTACTAGCTAGTGCCGTACCAACGGCCCACTCTATCCAGTAAGTACCAGGGGCGAGGGTCACGTTCACATTGGCCTCAATACGGAATACCTGTCTGGTAGTACCAGCAGTGGCATTAAAAATTCTATACATAGAAGCAGAGCTACTTGCCGCAAAGCGGTTGGTAGTTCTATCCCCAAAGATGGGGGTTGGGCTTCCTACAGATGGGTTTGTGTTGTAGATAGCAACCCTTACATCATCAAAAGGAGAAGTTGTACCAGCAAAACCAGTGGAGTACGCAAAGAAAGTAATTTTGGTCAGGCCCCAAGAAGGACCGGCGGGAACGGTAAAGTCATCGGCAACTGAATTACCGGTAATATTGGCGGTATACCCAGCGATAGTGTTAGCGCCCTGCACCTCGCTCCAGGTAAACCCAGTTGGAGCAGCAGTACCATTACTGGTAGTTGCACCGGTAGAAAGTGGCCCGTTGGTGTATTGCTGAGCCACAGCAGTCGTTCCGATCAAGATCAAAAGACAAAAAGCAAGCAGTGGCCTCAAGAACAAAACCTCAACTTGCTTAAGCGTAAAGTTTGGTTGCATAGTTACAGTTTTAAAATTGTTAGTGCGCTACTAATCAAGAGTATGCACATTTCAAGTTGAAAGATATATGAAATTTTTGATTATTCTTAACAAATAAGGAAAACCCTTCCCAATAGATGCATTAATTACTGATAATCATAAGATTACAATTACCACTTATCGACCTCCTCGCCTTGCCCGGAGGG
>Ga0194133_10000214_pt1 | contig 123618 bp, 123 predicted proteins | sample TA2KigOf40mmetaG_FD_155448 | JGI IMG/M metagenome (GOLD analysis project Ga0194133, IMG submission 155448) | Freshwater microbial communities from Lake Tanganyika, Tanzania - TA2015055 Kigoma Offshore 40m | ecosystem: Environmental > Aquatic > Freshwater > Lake | place: Tanzania: Lake...
ATGTTGGTGCCCGCCGGCAGCCACGCGTGACCTGCCGCCGACTCCGCGCGCAGGAAGTCGCCGAGCCAGGCCAGCGTCTCCCGCTCGGGGTCCAGGACCGGCACCCACGTGGGGTGCACGAGTTCCTCGAGCGCTTGCGCCATGCGGTGACGCTAGAGCCCGCACACCCCTTGGATACGGTCGGGGGCGTGACGGCCGGTGACCTGCGTCGAAGCCCCGCGTGGTTCGGCTCCGTCATGGGCACCGTCGCGCTCGCGCTCGGCTTCTCAACCGAGGCGTGGTTCGCGTCGTGGTTCACGCCCGTCGCCCACGTGCGGCTCGCGCTGGCCTCGGTGATGGGGCTGTCGCTGCTGAAGATGCTGCAGGCAGGGGGCGAGACCGGCGTGATCGACGAGTCCCTCATCGGGATCGGCGAGGTCGCCAGCGCCATGGGCATCGGCCTGGGCTCTGGTGGAGCCTGTTCGCCATCGGCGACCTCCTGCGCGTACGCCGCTCCGGTGGCGTGCCCTTCCACCCGGGCTGGTGGGGCTTCGTCTTCCCGATCGCCGCGCTGGAATTGTCGCTCATCGAGTTGGGCACGCAGATGGACAGCGCGGTCATCGAAGGTGCGGGCCTGGTCGGTTTTGCGATCCTGATCGTGGTGTGGGCCTACGTCGCCGTCCGCACCTGCGCCGCGGTGCTCCGCTCGCGGACCCCTGCGTAGGCTGCCGACATGGGCCATGACCTGCCGCCGTGGGCGCCCCTGCGCCTGGGCGGCGAGCCGCTGCCCATGGTGGGGCCGGTCCGGCTCTACATCTGCGGCGTGACGCCCTACGACGTCACGCACCTCGGGCACGCCGCGACCTTCGTGTGGGTCGATGCTCTCGTGCGCACCCTTCGTGCGACCAACATGCAGCCCCTGGTCACCCGCAACGTCACCGACGTAGATGACGTGCTGACCGAGGCTGCGCGCCGCGCTGGCGCCCCCTACGACGAATACGCCGCCATCCACCAATACGCGTTCGACCACGACATGTCCGAGCTCGGCGTCCGGCGGCCCGATCACGAGCCGCGGGCCCACCAGCACATCGGCGACGTCATCCGCCTTGCCCAGGCGCTCCTCGACCACGGCGCGGCCTACGAGGTGGCGGGCACGGTCTACTTCAAAGGCGCGGCGGTGCCCGCGTCGGCGGGAGTCGACGAGCCGTCGGCGCGCAAGCAACTCGTCGAGTTCGGCGAGCAGCCCGATGACCCGGCCAAGGAGAGCCCCTACGACGTGCCGGTGTGGCGCGCCTCGGCCGGCAGCGATCCCGCATGGCCGAGCCCGTGGGGCCCAGGGCGCCCGGGCTGGCACGCCGAGTGCACGGCGATGGTGCTGTCGCACTACGGGTCGAGCCTCGACATCCATGCGGGCGGCGCCGACCTCGCCTTCCCGCACCATGCCTACGAGTCGGCGCAGGCCGAGGCCGCGACCGGTGTCGCGCCGTTCGCGCGCGCATGGATGCGCATCGGCACCGTGCGCATCGGCGGGGAGAAGATGGCGAAGTCGACGGGCAACCTCGTGCTCGTCGCCGACCTGCTGAAGGAGCACCGGCCCGGTGCGCTGCGCCTGATGATCCTCGACCGGCCCTGGTCCGACGCGTGGGACTACGCCCCCGAGACGCTCGCGGCAGCCGAGAGGCAACTCGATTCACTCCACGCGGCTGCAGGCCGGCTCGGCGACAGCGAGGCCGCTGAGCGCGAGGTGCTCGCGCGGCTGCTCGACGACGTCGACGTGCCGGGAGCACTCGCCGTTGCGCTGGAGTCCGGCGGTCGCCCGGCGCGGGTTCTCGTCCAGGTCCTCGGCCTGTCGTAGCAATGGCACGCATACCGGGGGAGGACCGCGGCGCGGAGATCCTGCAGACGGCCTCCGAGCTCCTCGCCCGCAATGGATTCCACGGCGTGTCCATGGACGAGCTCGGCGTGGCCACGGGGGTCAGTGGCCCCGCGCTCTGCCGCTACGTCGCCGGCAAGGGAGCCATCCTGTAGGCGATGCCGTGCCCGTGGCCGCCATCGAGGCGGGCGCCGTGGTCGCCATCACTGGCGAAACGCCGGAGGAGGAGAGGGAACTGTCGACCATCATCGTCCCGGCGGGCACGCCCGGGCTCACGGTCTGTAAGCCGGACGCAGTCAAGGGGCGGCGCACGCTCATCGCGCGCGAACTCGGCCTCGGCTAACTGAGCCGACCGCCGCGATGCCTTTAAGTGCCGCCGCCTCGAGATCGGCACCTCGCAGTCTCGCCGCCAGCCAGCCGCCAGCAAATCGGTCACCGGCCCCGAGAGATGCGACGTCGACCTGGGGCACCGCGGTCGTGATGAGCGTGGACCCCTGGCGGGTGATGACCGGGCGATCCTGGTCATGGGCCACGGTGATGGCTGCTGGAGACATCAGGTGGCCGGACACGGCGGAGATCTCATCGGGGCGACCGAGTACGACGCCCAGGGGTGGCAGGCGTGACAGCCAGGGTGCGCTCGACTCGCACTTCGACGGCCTAGGCGGCTCCAGGCTGATGGGAATGCCGCGCTCCGCGGCGACTGACGCCAGGCTGACGATCGCATCACCGGCCACGGCGTCGAGGACGAACCCATCGATGTGCAGCAGCGCCACGTCACGAAGTGCCGCGTCGTGATCCAGAGCCTTGGGGTGCAGGTAGCCGCCACCCCCGAACGACACGATCACGCGGTCGTCCGCGTGGACGAGAACAGTTGATCGCGACGGATCCGGCAGTGCAATGAGTCGATCGGCAATGTCTTCGTCGGTGAAGGTAGCCCGCAGCCGACTGGAGTCGAGGTCGTCGCCGCACCACCCGGTGACCGTGACCGCCGCTCCAGCCGCGCTGGCGGCGCGAGCGGTGTGCCAGACCTGGCCACCACCGTGGATGCTGCGGCTCAGCGCGCGCTGGTTGCTGCCCGGCGTGAGTGGGTTAGCGCAGTCGAGGACGTCATCGACGACGAGCTTGCCCGCGATCAGCAGACGGGCCATCGAGGGTCAGTCGAGCAGTCCGGCCCTGCGCAGGCCGGTCCAGGCCAGGGGCAGGAGCCCCGCGGCGAGTGCGATCTTCACCAGGTCTCCCACGACGAAGGGGACGACACCAAGCTCAAGTGCCATGACCCAGGTGGAGTCGATCGCGAACTTCAGCCAAGTCACGCCCACGGCATAGATGACGAGGTTTCCAATGATCATGAGTGCCGCGGTGGGCCAGACGGTGCGCGTGGCACCGTTTTCGGCGATCCGGCCGACGAGGCCGGCTGCGGCGATGAAGCCGAGAATGTAGCCGAAACTCGGCATCGCGAAGCCGCTTGAACCCTCGGCGAACCACGGCATTCCGGCGATGCCGGCCAGGGCGTAGAGGCTCATCGACAGCACGCCGCGCAGGGGACCGAGTGCGGCACCGGCCAGGAGTACGGCAAAAGTTTGCAGGGTCAGCGGCACCGGGGTGAACGGCAGGGGAACGGCGACCTGGGCGCAAAGACCGACGAAGGCGGCACCGCCGATGACCAGGATGGCCTGCCGGGCCAGGGTGCTGGCCCAGGTGTGCGCGCGGGCGCTCCAGACGTCGGCCAGGACGGCGGGCTGGGCGATGGCCATGGAAACCTCCGGTGCTCTCGGCGTGTCGCGAGCCTATCTAATGTGGCATTCCACCCCCCTTACGGTCTAGGGTGAGGAAGCGCTACAGGTACGGCTGTGCCGGCCAAGAGCCCCAGAGGGCACGAGCACCGACCGCAGGGTGAGGACGCAGGGGAAGGCGAACCTCACCGAAGGAGGTTGGTGGTATGTCTGCTCTTCCGCCATCTGCCATTGCGGCATCGACGGGGTCCGGTCGTGCCCGCGGCGTCGTGTTCGTCCATGCCGTGCCGCGTGCCCTGTGCCCCCATGTCGAGTGGGCGCTCACATCGCTGCTCGAGACCGACGTGCGCCTGTCGTGGCAGTCGCAGCCTGTCGCCCCTCCGGCCATGCGCGCCGAACTCGCGTGGGAGGGCCGCCCCGGACTGGGCTCACGCGTGGCCAGCGCGCTGAAGTCGATGCCCAGCCTGCTCTTTGAGGTCACCGAAGACCCCTCGCCCGGTCGCGAAGGCGAACGCTACGCCATGACCCCCACCCTGGGCCTGCACCGCGCGACGATCGGCGTGCACGGCGACATCCTCGTGTCGGAGGATCGCCTGCGCGCCGCCGTTGCCGGCGCCGCGGCCACCGGTGCCGAGCTCATCGACGGCATCGCCTACCTGCTGGGCACCGCCTGGGACACCGAACTGGAGCCGTATCGCATTGCCACCGACGACACCCCCGTGCGGGTGCTCAACCACGTGATCTGACGCCGCTCACTCCGCGAATGTGCGGTAACGCGCACAAGAGGCGGCGATAACGGGTCCGATAGCGCACACGCGACGGCATCGCGCGCCGATGGTGTCGGTCAGCTGGCGAGCGCGATGCGCATGGCGTCGATGTGCGCGGGGGTCGATCCGCAACAGGCACCGATGATGTCGATGCCAAGTTCGCGCATCTCGACGGCATACGCGGCCATCTCCTGGGGCGTGCCGTCGAACTCGAAGCAGTCACCCACGAGCTTGGGGAGCCCGGCATTGGACTGGACGATGAGGTGTAAACCGTCGACTCGTGCCTCAGCCAGCTGCGCCGCGATGATGCGCATCTCGTCGAGACCACGGCCGCAGTTGGCGCCCATGATGTCGACGCCGAGACCGGCGAGCGTGGTCACCGCCAGGGCGGGGGAGACCCCCATCATCGTGCGCAGGTTGGTGTCGAAGCTCAAGGTGGTGATGATCGGCAGGCCGGGGGCCTCGGCCTTGGCAGCCATGACGGCGGCCTCGATCTCCGACAGGTCGCTCATGGTCTCGATGAGGATGGCGTCGGCCTCGGCCGCGACGAGCCCGCGGATCTGCTCGGCGAAGAGCTCCTGCGCGCTCTCGGGCGTGAGGTCGCCTAATGGCTCCATGAGCTCACCTAACGGCCCGATGTCGCCGAGCACGAACACCCCGGGATGGCGGTCGGCCACCCGGCGAGCGAGCGCGGCCGCCGCCTGATTGAGCTCGACGACGCGGTCTTCGAGGCCGTGCATCTGCAGGCGCGCACGCGTGCCGCCGAAGGTGTTGGTGGTGAGCAGGCGTGAGCCGGCCGCGGCGTATCCGTCGAGTATCCCCTCGACGACCTCGGCATGCTCGACGTTCCATAGCTCGGGCGCTCCACCCTCGGTGTTGCCGAGGTCCTGCAGCATCGTGCCCATGGCGCCGTCGCTGAGGATGGGCCCGTCGGCCAGGGCATCGAGGAGATTGCTCATGGGCCGTATCCCATCACATGCAGGCGGCCGGCACCGACAGCGAGACGTGGATGGGTGACGCGTGCGTCAGTCGTGACGATCGTGACGGGATGCGCCTCACAGTGGGATGTTGCCGTGTGCTCCGCGCACGCCGGGGGTGTCGAGCAGCACCTGGGCCGCGCGCGAGCGCGTGCGGTTGGGCGAAACGACCTCGTCGACGACACCCATCTCGACCGCGCGGGCGATGCCACCGGAGATCACCTCGTGCTCGGCAGCGAGCTCCAGCTCGAGCTGCGCGCGGGCCTCCTCGTCGGATGCCTCGGCCAGTCGACGCCGGTGCAGCACCCGCACCGCGGCCACCGATCCCATGACGGCCACCTCGGCTCCCGGCCAGGCGAAGACGCGGGTGGCGCCGAGCGAAGCGGAGTTCATGGCCACGAAGGCCCCGCCGTAGGCCTTGCGCGTCACCACCGTGACCCGCGGCACAACGCACTCGGCGAAGGCGTGCAGCAGCTTGGCGCCGCGGCGTACGACACCGTCCCACTCCTGCCCGACGCCGGGGAGGTAGCCCGGCACGTCGACGAGCACGACCAGTGGCACGGCGAATGCGTCGCACATGCGCACGAAGCGAGACGCCTTCTCGGCGCTCGTCGCGTCGAGGCAGCCGCCGAGCCGCAGGGGGTTGTTGGCGACGACGCCGACCGTGCGGCCGCCCAGGCGCCCGAGCACGGTGACGATATTGGGCGCCCACTTGGGATGGAGTTCGATCGCGGTGCCCTCGTCGAGGAATCCGTCGACGAGGGGGTGCACGTCGTAGGCGCGCTTCGACGACTCGGGCAGCAGGCTGCCGAGGTCGGTGTCGACCACGGCGTCGAGATCGAGCGAGCCCTGCCGGCCGAGCAGGTGGGCCAGGCGCCGCCCCTCGGCGAAGGCCTCGGTGTCGCTCTCGGCCACCACGTGCACGACGCCGCTGCGACGGCCGTGCGGGTCAGGACCGCCTAGGCGCAGCATGTCGACCTGCTCGCCGGTGACCGACCTGATGACCTCAGGGCCGGTGACGAAGATGCGGCCCTCGGGGCCGAGGATGACGATGTCGGTGAGTGCGGGTCCGTATGCCGCGCCGCCGGCCGCGGGGCCGAGGACGATGGAGATCTGCGGGACCTTGCCGGAGATGCGTGTCATGGCCGCGAACACGCGGCCCACGCCGTCAAGGCTTGCCACTCCTTCGCGCAGGCGCGCGCCCCCGGAGTGCCAGATGCCGACGACGGGGCACGAGTCGGCGAAGGCACGGTCATAGGCGGCGACGATCGCGCGGCATCCGTCGCGGCCCATGGCACCGCCCTGCACGGTCGGGTCGGTGGCGAATGCGACGACCGGCGTGCCGTCGACGCGCCCCATGCCCACGAGCACTCCGCGGTCGTCCTCGGGCGTGATCGTCTCGAAGGTGCCGGGATCGAAGAAGGCCATCAGGCGCACCCGGGGCGATCGTGGGTCGATCTGGGGCGCGTCACCCATCACGCGCTCCGGAAGGCGATGGTGATGTCGTGGCCGCCGAAGCCGAAGGAGTTGTTGAGAGCGAGGAGGTCGCCGTCGGGCAGGGCTCGGGCGCTGCCGCTGACGACGTCGAGATCGACCCCGGGGTCCTGCTCCTCGAGGTTGAGCGTGGCGGGGACGAGCCGGTTGTGCAGGGCGAGGACGGTGTAAATGCCCTCGACGGCTCCGGCAGCGCCCAGCATGTGGCCGGTCATCGACTTGGTGCCGGTGACCAGCGGCTGCGCGGAACCCATGGCCGATCGGATCGCCACGGCCTCGGCGACGTCGCCCTGCGGGGTGGATGTCGCGTGCGCGTTGATATGCGCGACGTCGGCGGGCGAGGCATCGGCCTGGGCCAGCGAGGCGAGGATTGCGCGCGTGGCGCCCTTGCCTTCGGGATCGGGCTGCGCGATGTGGTGGGCGTCGGCGGTCATGCCCGCGCCCACGACGTAGGCGTAGATGCGCGCGCCGCGCGCCCGCGCATGCTCCTCTGACTCGAGCACGAGGACCCCCGCACCCTCGCCCATGACGAAGCCATCTCGCCCGATGTCGTAGGGGCGCGACGCCCCCTGCGGATCGTCGTTGCGCGTGGAGAGCGCGCGCATGGCCGCGAACCCGGCCATGGTCAGCTGGTGGATCGGCGTCTCGGTGCCGCCGGCGAGCATGACATCGGCCCGGCCGTCCTGGATCATCCGCGCCGCGCAGCCGATGGCCTCAGCACCCGAGGCGCATGCGCTGACGGGTGCGTGAACGCCGGCGGCAGCGCGGAACTCCAGGCCAACCGCAGCGGCTGGCCCGCTGGGCATGAGCATTGGCACGGTGTGCGGCCCGATTCGCGAGGGGCCGCGCTCCTTGAGTGTGTCGTAGGCAGTGAGCAGCGTCAGGAACCCGCCGATGCCGGATCCGATCACGGTGCCCATGCGCACGGGGTCAACCGTGGGGCTGCCGGCATCGGCCCATGCCTCGCGGGCCGCGACGAGTGCCACCTGCTGCGAGCGGTCGAGCTTGCGTGCCTCGACGCGATCGAGCGGCGGCTCCTCGGCGAGGGTGCCCGCGAAGTGGACCGTCATCTCCGGCACCCACTCTTCGGTGAGCGGCCGGATACCGGACCGCCCCTCGATGAGTGCCGCCCAGTTGCCTGCCACGTCGCCGGCGAGCGGTGTCGTGGCACCCAGGCCCGTGACTGCGATGCGCATGGGTCAGGCGGTCGACTTTTCGATGTAGGCGACGGCGTCGCGGACGGTGCGGAGGTTCTTGACCTCGCTGTCTGGGATCTTAACGCCCCACTTATCCTCGGCCGCCATCACGACCTCGACCATGGACAGCGAGTCGATGTCGAGATCGTCAATGAATGACGCGTCGGGCTGGATGTCGGCGACGGGTACTCCGGCGACTTCGTTGACGATGACGGCAAGGCCGTCGAGGATTTCCTGGCTCATCGTGCGTCCTTTCGGAGTGGGTACGGCGCGCGGGGCTCCACGCTAAGGCAAGGTGACGACCTGGGCCGCATAGGCCAGGCCGGCACCGAATCCAATGAGGAGGCCGGTGCCTCCGTGGGGGACCTCGCCGGTCGACAGCATGCGGTCCATCGCGATCGGGATGGACGCGGCCGAGGTGTTGCCAGTCGTCTCGATATCCCGGGCCACCGGGACCTGCGCGGGCAGCTTCAGCGCGCGGATCATCGCGTCGGTGATGCGCATGTTGGCCTGGTGGGGGATGAACGCGTCGAGCTGGTCGGCAGTGACCCCTGCCCGATCAAGTGCCTCCTGCGCGGTGACGGATCCGGTGGAGACGGCCCAGCGGAAGACCTGCTGGCCCTGCATGGAGAGCGTGGGGAAGCGAGAACTTCCGCTATCGCGGTAGTCGATGAGCGACTGCGTCATGCAGATGGCATCGTGCTGCGATCCATCCGATCCCCAGACGACGGGTCCGATAGCGGGCTCGTCGGACGGTCCGACGACGACTGCACCCGCGCCGTCGGCGAAGATGAACGCCGTGGCCCGGTCATCGAGGTCGATCCAGTCGGTGAGCTTCTCTACGCCCACCACGACGACGTAGGTTGCGCTACCGCCGCGCACCATGTCTTGAGCCATGGCCAGGCCGTAGCAAAAGCCCGCGCACGCCGAGCTGATGTCGGTGGAGGCCGCATTGACAGCCCCCAGGCGATAGGCGACCTCGGATGCGGCTGACGGGGTCTGATAAGGGTGGGTCACGGTCGCGACCAGCACGAAGCCCACCTGATCGGGGGTTATGCCAGCACCGGCAAGCGCCTTCTCGGCCGCCGCAACCGACAAGTCGATGACTGTCTCATCTGGTGCGGCGTAGCGGCGCTCGACGATGCCGGAGCGCTCGCGGATCCACTCGTCGGTGGAGTCGATGCGCTCGCACACCTCGGCGTTGGTGACGACACGCCCGGGTCGATAACTGCCCACCGACATGATGCGCGCGTAGGGCGCGCCGGAGTGCTGACTGATGTGAGCGGTCATGCGAGCGCCTCCTCGTGAACGGGGTGTAGACGGACCAGCGGCTGGCCCGGTGACACCGGGTCGCCGTCTTCGACCAGCCATTCGACGATCGTGCCGCCGTGTGGGGCCACCACATTGACGGTGTCACGAAGGCTCGCGATGGTCCCGATCTGGGCGCCCGGATCAAGACGGTCGCCGGACGTGGCATGCGCGTTGTCGGCGGAGAAGATCCCCTTCATGGGCGAGACGACGAGTCGCCACGTGGGCGATCCGGCGACAGCGCTGCTCGCACTGTGGCGGGCGATGATGTCCCATGCTGCCGGCAGGTCGTCGGGGGTGTTGAGGGCCAGCGTCTCGACTCCGGGAAGCGCGCGCTTGGCGAGCGCGGTGAGGGTGCCGGCCGGCGGAATCTCGATCATCGCCGTGACTCCCAGGTCACCCATCGTGGCCATGCATAGATCCCAGCGCACGGGCTTGCTGACCTGAGCGACCAGGCGCGCAAGCACGTCGCGTCCGTCGTGGACCAGTCGGCCATCGGCGTTGGACAGGAGTTGGATGCGCGGGTCGTGCGTGGAGATGGCGCGGGCGTAGCCGGCCAGTACGGCCACCGCGGGTTGCATGAAACTTGTGTGGAAGGCACCGGCTACCTCGAGCGGGCGCACGCGCGCCTTGTCGGGTGCGTTGTCGGCGAATGCGGCGAGGGCGTCGAGCTCGCCAGCGACGACGATCTGGCCCGCGCCGTTTATGTTGGCCGGAGTCAGGCCGTGCGCCTCCGCGGCGGCCACGACCCCAACAGCGTCTCCGCCCAGCACGGCGCTCATGCCGGTGGGCGTGTCGGCGGCCGCCTGGGCCATCGCGCGGCCGCGTTCTCGGACGAACACCATCGCTTGCTCCGCGGAGAGCACGCCGGCGGCAGCGGCCGCGGTGATCTCGCCGACCGAGTGTCCGGCGCCCACCGCGACTTTGCCGAATGCCTCGGTCGGATGCGGGAAGAGCGACAGGAGTGTGACCAGTCCGGCACCGACGAGCAGGGGTTGGGCGACGGCCGTGTCGCGGATGGTGTCGGCGTCGGAGCGGGTGCCGTGCTCGATCAGGTCGACGCCGGATACGGCGGAGAGCCATGACAGCCGACCTTCGATGCCAGGGACGTCCAGCCACGGGGTGAGAAAGCCGGGGGACTGGGCTCCCTGACCGGGGGCAACGACAACGAGCACATCGGCAACCTATCGGGGTCTCGCGGCTACTCCCAAGTAGGCGCGGCGTCAGCCGAGACCGGTACCGCTGAGTCCGGTGAGGTCGCCGATGATCCTGCCGATGACGAAGGTGACGCCGGCGGCGAGTGCACCCACGAGCAGTTGTCGTAGCGCGGCGGGCACAACTCTGCGGCCGGAGAAGCGACCCACCAGCCCGCCCACGACCAGCATCGCAATCGCGGAGAGGGCGAAGGCGATGACCATGGCGGTCATGCCCCCGGTCAAGAGATAGGGAAGCACCACGACAAGGGCGCCGATGGCGAACGCGAGGAAGCTGGAGACGGCCACCTTGACGGGGTTGCCGAGTTCGTCGGGGTTGAGCCCGAGCTCCTCGCGGGCCAGGGTGTCGAGGGCCGCCGTGGGGTCGGCGAATATCTGATCGGCGGCTGCTCTGGCCGTGGCGCGGTCCATGCCCTTGGCGCGGAAGATCAGCTCGAGCTCCTTGCGTTCCTCCTCCGGCTTGTTGGCGAGTTCCTGAGCCTCCTTGTCGATCTCGTGCTTGAAGAGGTCGCGCTGACTGGCAACGCTGACGTATTCGCCGGCTGCCATGGAGAAGGCGCCGGCCAGTAGGCCGGCGATGCCGGCAAACAGGACGACGCCGCGTTCGACGCCCGAACCGGCAAAGCCCATGACGAGCGCTGTATTGGAGACGAGCCCATCGCTGATGCCGAAGATGGCGGCGCGCACCGCGCCTGAGGTGTCGACGCGATGCCAGCGCTCGCCGAAGTCGACGCCACCATCAGCGGAGATGACCCCGCGCTCCACCGCAGCGGTGGCAGGCTCGTGCGACCGCAGCCGGCGGAAGACCTCGGCGTGCACTCGCTCATCCGCCGACATCTCGGCTGGCGCCTCCGGCTCGTCGTCGTACACGCCCGCGTCAGCGCCTTCTGCCTCCTCGAGGTGCGCGAGGACGTCGTTCATGCCGGCGGCGCGAGCTCGCGCAACCATCGCGGCATCATCAGGATCGAGCGAGGTGGGTGCCGGTGGCACGGCCACGCCGTATTGTTCGAGCTTGTTCACCCAGTGGGCCGCGTGCTCGTCTTCCATGTCGGCGAGTTCGAGCAGGGCCTCGCGACGATCCCCGGTGCTGAGGTCGGCCAGCGAGCGATAGAGCAGTGACGCCTTGCGCTCGGCCTCGAGGTAGCGCAGGAAGCGCTTGGGGTCGTCGCTCATCCGGAACCCTCGGTGTTGCCCGCATCGGCCGCGGCAGGGTCGGTCAACTGGTACTGGTCGATCGCCTTGGCCACTGCCTCACGCTCGATCTCACCGCGCTCGGCGAGGGCTGACAGCGTCGCCACAACGATCGATTCGGCATCGACCAGGAAGTGGCGGCGAAGGGCTCCACGAGTGTCGGACACTCCGTAGCCGTCGGTGCCCAGCGTGACGTAGTCGCCGGGAACCCAGTTGCGGATCTGGTCTTGGACGGCGCGCATCCAGTCGGAGACGCCGACGACGGGGCCGCCGCGGGCCGCCAGTCGGGCGGTGACGTAGGCCTCACGCGAATCCTCGAGCGGATTGAGGAGGTTCCAGCGGTCCACCTCAAGGCCATCGCGACGCAATTCGTTCCAGGAGGTCACCGACCACACGTCGGACTCGATGTGCCATTCGCGGCGGAGTATCTGCTGGGCCTCGAGGGCCCAGTTGACGGCCACGCCGGACGCGAGCACCTGCACGCGGGGGAGCTCGCCTTCGCCAGGCGACACGAGGTGCATGCCGCGCAGGATTCCATCGACGTCGACGCCCTCGGGCTCCGCGGGCTGGACGTAGGGCTCGTTGTAGACCGTCAGGTAGTAGAAGACGTCTTCGGGCTGCTCGCCATACATGCGGCGCAGGCCGTTGGCGACGATATGACCGAGCTCGTAGCCGTAGGCGGGGTCGTAGGCCACGACCCCGGGGTTAGTGGAGGCGAGCAACTGTGAATGACCGTCTTCGTGCTGCAGGCCCTCGCCGTTGAGCGTCGTTCGCCCGGCGGTGGCGCCGAGCACGAAGCCACGCGTCATCTGGTCCATCGCCTGCCAGAAGGCATCGCCGGTGCGCTGGAAGCCGAACATCGAGTAGAGGATGTAGACGGGGATCATCGGCTCGCCGTGCGTGGAGTACGACGTGCCGACGGCGATGAACGACGCGACTGACCCGGCTTCGTTGATGCCCTCGTGGAGGATCTGGCCGTCCTTCGCCTCCTGGTAGTTGAGGACGAGCTCGCGATCGACCGAGATATAGCCCTGGCCGGCCGGGTTGTAGATCTTCGCCGTAGGGAAGAGCGAATCCATGCCGAAGGTGCGCGCCTCATCGGGGATGATCGGCACGAAGCGGGCTCCGATGCTCTTGTCGCGCATGAGGTCCTTGAGGAGTCGGACGAACGCCATGGTGGTGGCCACGGACTGCTTGCCGGAGCCGCGGCGTACGACCTCGTAGTGCTTGGGACCGGGTTGTGCAAGCGCGTGCGAGCGCGTGCGTCGCTCCGGCACGGAGCCGCCGAGTCGGCGTCGCCGGTCGAGCATGTAGACGAAGGCCTCGCTGTCGGGACCTGGGTGGTAGTAGGGCGGGACGTATCCATCGCCGAGCTGCTCGTCAGAGATGGGGATCATCAGGCGGTCGCGGAAGCCCTTGAGGTCGTCGAGCGACAGCTTCTTCATCTGGTGCGTGGCGTTACGACCCTCGAAGTGTGAGCCCAGGGTGTAGCCCTTGATGGTCTTGGCGAGGATGACGGTCGGCTGGCCGGTTGTCTCCACGGCCGCCTTATAGGCCGCGTAGAGCTTGCGGTAGTCGTGGCCGCCCCGCTGGAGGTTCCAGATCTCGTCGTCGGTCCACGTCTCGACGAGCTTTGCGGTGCGCGGGTCGCGCCCGAAGAAGTGCTCGCGCACGAAGGCGCCGTCTTCGGCCTTGTAGGTCTGGAAGTCGCCGTCGGGCGTGGTGTTCATGAGGTTGACGAGCGCTCCGTCACGATCCTTTGCGAGGAGTTCGTCCCAGCGCCGACCCCAGATGACCTTGATGACGTTCCACCCAGCGCCGCGGAAGAGTGACTCGAGCTCCTGGATCACCTTGCCACTGCCGCGTACCGGCCCATCGAGGCGCTGGAGGTTGCAGTTGACGACGAAGACGAGGTTGTCGAGCTCCTCGCGGGCGGCCAGCCCGAGCGCGCCGATCGACTCGACCTCGTCCATCTCGCCGTCGCCCAGGAATCCCCAGACCCGCTGCTTGGCGGTGTCCTTGATGCCGCGGTTGTGGAGGTACTTGTTGAAGCGAGCCTGGTAGATGGCCGAGAGCGGGCCAAGGCCCATCGACACCGTCGGGAATTGCCAGAACCACGGCATGAGCCGAGGGTGCGGGTACGACGGCAGTCCACCGCCGGGGTGGGACAGCTCCTGGCGGAAGCCGTCCATCTGGCCTTCGCTCAATCGCCCCTCGAGGAACGCGCGTGCGTAGATGCCGGGGGACGCGTGGCCCTGGAAAAACACCTGGTCGCCGCCGCCGGGCGCATCGGGGCCGCGGAAGAAGTGGTTGAAGCCCACTTCGTAGAGGGATGCGGAGGACGCGTAGGTGGAGATGTGTCCGCCGACACTGATGCCGGGGCGCTGTGCGCGATGGACCATGACCGCGGCGTTCCACCGGACGTAGCGGCGTATCTCGCGCTCGAGCACCTCGTCACCGGGGAACCACGGCTCGTTTTCGGGATGGATCGAGTTGATGTAGTCGGTCGAGCGCAGGCTCGGAATTCCGACATTGCGCTCGGCGGCTCGCCGCAGCAGCGACAGCATGAGGTAGCGCGCCCGGTAGGGGCCAGCGGCGTCGATGATCTGGTCGAGCGAGGCGGTCCACTCCGACGTCTCCTCGGGGTCGACGTCGACGTATTGCGTGGGCAGGCCGCCGGCAAGCAGCGGTTGCTGCCGGAGGGGATCGAATCCGGGGGTCATCCCTCGCCCTTCGCCGGGGTGCGCCGGGGTCGCCGGTCACCGTGCGTAGCCCCATTGTTCCGCACGACCCCCCATGGCGCCCCTTCCGGGACCGTCATGACGGGGCAATAGAGCGGAGTTGGTTGCGCCGGGGGCAACGGTCCGGTGGACTACGCCTGTGAACCCGCCTGGTGCGAGTCCCGACGGCGTGGCCTCCTTGGGCCTGCTCGGGATCCAGTCCGGACACGTGGTCTGGGAGCTCGGCGTAGATTCCGATGCCGACGACGGGCTGCGCGGGGCCCTCCGCGTGGCCGAGGGCGTGGAGGTCGTCGACGACGACTACGACGACGTCGTGGACGTCGTGCTCTTGTGGTGGCGCGACGACGACGGCGATCTGGCCGATGCCCTCGTCGATGCCATCGGCCCGCTCGCCGATCACGGTGTCGTGTGGCTGCTCACGCCCAAGCCCGGTCGCGATGGCCACGTGGAGGCGGAGGACATCTCGGATGCTGCTCCCACGGCAGGGCTCCAGCAGACGTCGACCGTCAGTGCTGGCCGCGACTGGCAGGGCACGCGACTGGTCGCGCCGCGCGCCGGTCGCCGCTAGCCGCGCGTCCAGCGCTTCCACGCACTCCCGAGCACGTCGCCGACCTTTCGCGCGGCGTCGGCCGAGGCGGTGTATGCCTGCAGAGCCTGACGCAGGCCCTCGGCGCCGGGCAGCCCCGGGGCCCTTGCGAGGACCTGCACCAACGCGAGGAGCCCGGTGAGATCACGAGCGCGCAGGTCGCCGCGCGCGTATGCCGCTGGCGCCGACGCGCGGCCCGCAGCGATGTCGAGCAGCAACCCGGTGTCGCCCAGCAGTGCGGGGCTCGTGGTGTCGTCGGAGACCCGGTGGGTGCACCAGTCGCCGCTCCGTGACCCGGTGCCGATGCACAGGCTCGGCGTTATGACTGCCAGGCAGACCGATGCCTGCTGCTGTGCCGCGACGGCTCCGACGGTGTCGATGAGGGCGCAGAGCCCGGCGGCCGATAGGGACTCTGGAGTGCTCACTCCCGCCGGCCCGAGGTCACGCGCGGCAACGGCGCACTGGAAGGCGGTCGCCGCGACCAGTGTGCCGAGTGGCACGACACCGATCGGACCACCCACTGGAAGGAGTGCCTCGGTGGCTACGTCGGGCGAAGCCGCCCACGCGGCGATGTCGTCGCGCGCACGCCGCAGTGCGTCGAAGAGAGTGGACCGATCGTCGTTGACATGGGCCGCGATGACCCGTGCCTCCACGTCGTCGAGGGGCTCGGCCTGCTGGACTCCCGCGATGGCATCGGCACGAATGCGCGCGAGTGGGCGCCCTTCGGGCCACGAACCGATCACGACGAGCGTGCGAGCCGCCGAACGCGCCTCCTTGCGGCCCGCCGCGCGTAGGTCGACGGCATCGACGGCTTCGAGCAGGTCGTCCCAGGCCCGCAGCGTCGTCGCCAGCAGATCAGGCAGGTCACTGGTCACACGGCCGCGGTCTTTGCGGTCGGGGACGAGGTCGGCGGACGGTAGCGTCATGGTCACATCCTGCCCGGAGGTGGTGCATGGCGATAAAGGTCGGTGATCCAGCGCCCGATTTCACCATACCCGATCAGCACGGACGCCCCACGACCCTGTCGGAGGTCAACAGCCCGACCCTCATCGTGTTCTTCCCGGCGGCCTTCACGCCGGTCTGCCAGTCCGAGCTCGCGGCGCTGCGCGAGGCGGATCTTCGGGGGACCACGGTCCTGGCCATCTCGTGCGATTCGCCGTACGCCCTGCGTGCCTTCGCCGAATCCGAGGGCTTGCCCTTCGCCTTGCTGAGCGACTTCTGGCCCCACGGCGACGTGGCCAGGGCCTACGGTGCCTTTCACGCCGACCGCGGGATTGCCGGACGGCTGAGCGTGCTCGTCGATGGAGCCGGCGTGGTGCGGGCTCGATGGGAGTCTCCTGCGGGCCAGGCCCGCGAGGTGTCCGAATACCTGGGCGCGATCGCCGTGCTCGAGCGCGCCTGATCGCTCGAGATGCGCGGCCACCTGATCGGGTGTCCACTATGGGCGGTGGCCGGGGGCCCGAGACCCCGGCCACCGCTTCACATCAGAAGGGGCATCGCCCCCGTGGGCCCGGCCGGCCTCGAACCGACGACCCCTTCCTTGTAAGGGAAGTGCTCTACCAACTGAGCTACAGGCCCGAAGAGGGACCCCACGAGGCTAGCGGCGATAGCCTCGTGGGGTGTCCGCGGCCTCGACCCTCGCCCATATCGTCGCTGCCATCGAGCAGCGATATCCGCTCGATGGCGCAGAGCCGTGGGATGCCGTCGGCCTGGTGTGCGGCGATCCGGCCGCGCCCGTACGCCGCATCCTGTGGGCGGTCGACCCCGTGGAGGCCGTTGTCGATCAGGCCATTGGCCAGCAGGTGGATCTGGTCATCACGCACCATCCCCTGCTGCTGACCGGTGTGCATTCGGTTGCCGCGACTGATGCGAAGGGCCGCATCGTGCACCGGCTCATCTCGTCGGGAATCGCGCTCTACTGCGCGCACACCAACGCCGATATCGCCGATCCGGGAGTGTCCGACGCGCTGGCGCTGACCCTGGGCGTGACGGACACGCGCCCACTGGACCCCTCCGTTTCGGCTCGGCAGGACGGCACAGCCGTCCCTTCCGGGCTCGGCCGGATCGGGCACCTGCCCGCGCCGATGCCGCTGCGTGCCTTCGCCGAGACGGTGCTCAGTGCCCTCCCGGTGACCCATCACGGTGCCCGGGTGCTGGGAGACCCCGACGACGTCGTTCGCACCGTCGCCGTATGCGGCGGATCCGGTGACGCACTGCTCACTGTCGCCACCGCCTCCGGTGCTGACGTCTACGTCACGGCCGACCTCAAGCATCACCGCGCACTCGAGCACCGCGACGAGGGAGGTTGCGCGGTGATCGACGTGGCCCACTGGGCCAGCGAATGGCCCTGGCTCGCGCAGGCGGCCGAACTCCTCGACCGCGACCTCGCGGCGCAGGGGGCTGCGGTCGATAGTCTCGTATCCGACATCCCCACGGATCCGTGGACCTTCTCGCTAAGGAGCGCGCCCTGAACGCCGAGCAGCAGCAGCAGATCACCCTGCTGGAGGTCCAGCGTCGCGACCTCGAACTCGATCGCGTGCGCCATCGCCGGGCGACCCTTCCGGAGGCCGTCCGAGTGACCGACATCCAGACCGACCAGCGCACGCTTGCCGACGGCCTGACCGCCGTGTCCGTCGAGGTCGCCGATCTCGAGCTGGAGCAGCGCAAGGCCGACAACGACGTAGACCTCGTGCGGCAGCGATCGGCGAAGGACCGCGACCTCTTGGACTCCGGGTCTATCAACGACGCCAAGCAGCTGACGAGCCTGCAGCACGAGCTCGAGTCCCTCGCCCGGCGCCAGTCCGATCTCGAGGACATCGAGCTCGAGGTCATGGAGCGACTCGAAGACGCCCAGCACCGACAGGCGGCGCTGCTGGCCGAGCGCGACCAGCTCGTCGCCGATCTCGCGGTCGCTGAGTCTGCACGCGATGCGGCTCTTGCCAGTCTTGCTGAGGAGGAGGCCGATGCCAAGGCGGCGCGTGTATCGGCTGCCGACGGCCTGCCCGCCGAACTCATGGCCCTCTACGACAAGCTGCGCGCCGACAACGGCGGTATCGGGGCGGCTGCCCTGCAGTGTGGTCGCTGCGAAGGCTGCCGGATCGAGCTCACCCCAGTCGACCTCGAGCGCATTCGCGCCGCGGCCCCGGCCGAGGTGGTGCGATGCGAGGAGTGTGGCCGCATCCTCGTGCGTACGCCGGAATCCGGACTGTGACCCGTCGGCTCGTCGTCGAGGCCGATGGCGGCTCGCGCGGCAACCCGGGGCCGGCGGCCTACGGAGCGGTCGTCCGCGATGGTGAGACCGATCGCGTCCTTGCCGAGGTTGCCGACGCTATCGGCGAGACCACCAACAACGTCGCCGAATACCGGGGACTCCTGGCCGGCTTGGAGCGCGCGCTGGAGATCGACCCGGCCGCCGCTATCGAGGCCCGCCTGGATTCCAAGCTCATCGTCGAGCAGATGTCCGGCCGTTGGGCGATACGCAACGCCGCCCTGCGCGAACTCGCCCTCTCCGCTCGCCGTCTAGCGCCCGACGTGACCTACACGTGGGTGCCCCGCGATCGCAACCGCGCTGCCGATCGACTGGTCAATGAGGCGCTCGATGCGCAGGTGCGCGGCGAGCCGTCTCGGATCGACCGGGCGGTCGATCCCGGTGCCCCGCAGGCCGAGGACGTCGTCGGCGACGTGCTGGAGGATCGCGCCAAGGCGGAGCGGCCGCGGGCGCTGGTGGGCTGGGCGACCGACCTCGGCACGCCGACGATCACGCTGCTCGGACGCCACGGCGCCACGGCGATGAGCCTAGAGAAGAAGTTCAGCGGCGCCGGGGGCTTCGATGCCCCGCTCATCGGCCTCGGGGAGGCGCAGGCCCACGCGCTCGCCCGCGAGATCGTCGCGCGCGGAGGCATCGACGGCATCGTCGCCTCGCCACGGCTGCGCACGCGCCAGACGGCCGCAATCGTCGCCGAGCACGCTGGCGCGTCGATCGATATCGAAGACGGCCTCATCGAGTGCGACTTCGGCGAATGGGACGGTCACACTTTCGCAGAGGTGCAGGAGCGCTGGCCTGACGAGTTCAACGCCTGGATCGCCTCGACCGACGTCGCCCCGCCGGGAGGGGAATCGTTTGCGGAGTGCCGGGCCCGGGTCGACGGCGCTCGGTGCGCCGTACTGAAGCGGCACGCCGGCCAGCGCATCGCGGTGATCTCGCACGTCACGCCGATCAAGCTCATCACCGGCATGTGCGTCGATGCACCGCTGTCGAGCCTGTATCGCATGGAGCTCGCGCCCTGCTCGCTGACGACTATCGCGTGGTTCGCCGACGGTAATTCCTCGCTCTTCGGCTTCGCCGAGTCGGCACACCTGCGCGAGGTCGACACCGGCCCCGGCGTCTAGCGGCCCCTCTCCTGCGCGCCGAGTGTGCACGTGTGCCCAGCGCTCCCCCATGGGTTGACGGCACAGGTGCACAGTCGCGGGAGACGTCGGCTACAGGTCCTGGACGACGACGTCGAGGGTCCAGGGGCGGGCCTTCTTCGGTGCGGCGAGGTCGACTCGATAGCCGGTGTCGCCCAGCGCACCGGCAACATCGTCGATGGTGCGTGCCCGCGGCTGTGCCAGGAGCGCGCGCACGATGCGGCCCTTGGTCGCCTTGTTGTGGTGGCTGACCACGCTGCGCTTGCCGGCCTTCTCTTGCAGCACCCGCGTCACCACCGTCTGCTCGGCGAGTTCGGGCGGCACGGGGCCCAGGGCGACGTACGCCGATGATCGAAGGTCGAGGATGACGCCACGGCCGGCTGCGTCGGCTATCGCGACGGGGACGACCTCGCGCCAGGCCGTCGCCAGCTTGCCGATGCCCGGGAGCGAGCCGTCGCCCGATAGTCGATAGGCGGGGATGGGGTCGTCGACCCGGACGAGCCCGAAGAGCGCGGAGGCGATGGCGATGTCGGAGGATGCCCGGACGCGCGATCGCTTGGGGAGAGTGGCGATGTCGAGGGCGTCGTAGAGCACGCCTGTGTAGATCTCGGCCGCCGGTGCGGTGGGCGATGTCGCCAGCATTCGATTGCGCTGAAGTTCGTCGTCCTGACGTGCCGAGATGCCGAGCACCGTGCGCGCCTTTGCCGCGGGCCCGCCGCAAAGCCGCGTGAGGGCCGCCTGCACCGTCGATCGGGTGGGGTTGAGGGAGGGGAACGACAGCTTCGCCAGCTTCAGGGGCGCGCCTCGGCTCGGCGTCGCCTTGCCCTCACTGGGCGGCAGCAGGATCAGCATCGGGCCGCGTCTAGGCTTCGGTCTTGGGCGCGGTTGCGAGCGCGACGAATTGAGATCGGTCGTGACGTCGGAGGCCAGCTTTGGTGGCACGCACACGATGAAGCCGACGGTGATGGGCACCATCACCAGGATCTTGTTGGCGCTGGATCGGCAACTGAACCCGAAGGCGAGGCCGGCCACCAACCGCATGCGCATACTCATGCCCGCTCAGGCCCTGCGTCACGAGCGCACCCTAGCGGGATGGGGCCACGCCAGAGCGCTTGTACGCTAGGAGGGCGGCGGACGAGCCGACCGGGCGATCGCGGCGCGCAGGCGTCGAGGAAAGTCCGGGCTCCACAGGGCAGGGTGGTGGGTAACACCCACCCGGGGTGACCCGCGGGACAGTGCCACAGAAAGCAGACCGCCGGCCGGGACTACGTGCCGACCGGTAAGGGTGAAACGGCGGTGTAAGAGACCACCAGCGTCGCAGGCGACTGCGGCGGCTCGGCAAACCCCACCCGGAGCAAGACCAAGCGGGCCCGCAAGGGCCTAGGCAGGAGAGCGGCCCGCTCGGCCTCGGGGAGACCCGGGGCCCATCCTGCTGGTAGGTCGCAGGAGGTCGTCGGCAACGGCGATCCCAGAGGGATGATCGCCCCTCGCGCGAGCGAGGACAGAACCCGGCTTATAGGTCGACTCGTCCGCCGCCCTCGTCGGCAGCACGGCTCAACACGGGCTGCGCGGGCAGCGCTGAAGTCGTTACAGATCGTGACTCCGAAGCGGGCCTGCCGCGACTACTGGGACTGCGCGGTTTCGCGGTCCTTGCCGAACTTGATCAGGCGCCCGAGCATCTTGTCGAACGCCTTGGACACCTCGCGGGCACCCTGGGACTTCACCGCTTGCAGTGGCTGGCCCGCGCTCTCGGCCTGCTGTACGGCGACACGCTCGGGGATATAGGGCTTCAGCACTGCCTGGGCCCCGTGGATCTGGATGAGCTCGCGCTTGCGGTAGCGGTGCTCCTCGGTCTTCTCGCGAAGTCTGTTGACCACGATGCCCGCGAACTCCAGGCGCGGGTTGACGGAGTCGCGAATCACGCGGATCTCCGCGATCGCCCGCTCGGCACCCTGGGCGCCGAAATAGGAGGGGGTAGTCACGACGACGGCCAGATCCGCGGCCGCCAGGGCCTCGCGCGTCAGCGCTCCGAGGGAGGGCGGGCAGTCGATGAGCACGAGGTCGACGTCGAGGTGCTTGACGGCCCGAGCCAACTTCGGGCGGAAGGCATGGGTGCCCGACCAGGCGTCGAATCGCACGAGGTTGGGATCGCTGGCGATGAGCCGAATATCGCCGCCGCCCTTCCAGTCCGAACGCGTGAGGGCTTCCCTGATCGACTCCCCGGTCGGATGGGCCAGGACCGTCGTCGCCGTGCCCCGAATTCGGCGGGAGCGCAGCACCGACGTGGCATTGCCCTGGGGATCGAGGTCGATGACGACCGTCGACAGGCACTTCTTCAGGGCGGCACCGGCAAGACCCAGGACGACGGACGTTTTGCCGACGCCGCCCTTGAGGCTGAGCACGCTTACGACTAGCACGGGTCAGAAGTCTGTCGTGTCCAGTTTGTGGCCCGATCCCCGGGGTGGGAATAGCGGTCAGCCGTCGCCGGGCTCGCTGACGCAGGCGCGGTCGGCGATGGCTCGGCAGAGGCGGCCGAGTTCGGCGAACTCCTCGGGGCGCAGCACGTCGACGAGGTGCTCCCGCACGCTCTCGACGTGGGTGGGGGCAGTGGCGATCAGGGTCCTCCACCCCCGGGTAGTCAGCACCGCGAAGGCTCCGCGTCGGTCGTCGAGGCAGCGTTCGCGCTCCACCAGGCCCTCAGCCACTAGGCGATCGATCTGGTGAGAGAGCCGGCTGCGCGACGACATCGTGGCCGCCGCGAGCTCGCTCATGCGCAGGCGCCGATCCGGCGCCTCGGAGAGGTGCACGAGGATCTCGTAGTCGGGAAGGCTCAGGCCAGCCCGCTCTTGAAGGTCGCGATTCAGGCGTTCGGGCAGCAAGAGCGAGGCGGCAATCCAGGCCCGCCACGAAGCCTGCTGATCGTCACTGAGCCACCGGGTCACAGGCTGCTAGCTATCTGCCAGATGCGCACGCCCCCCAGGATGCCTGCCGTGTTGGGGACGATGACCCCTTTGGGGCCTACATCGCCGACGTCGAGTCTCTTGGCGTTGCCGCCACCCACGTAGATGCGGTCGAAGCAGATCATGTCGTCGAAGTTCTCGATGGCCTGGCGTACGTCGGGAAGCCAATGCTTGGTGCCGATCTCCTGGCGGCGTGCCTCGCCCAGCGCGATATCGGTGGTCATGCCCTTGCGGAAGGGCCCGTGGGAGAGCTCGAAGTGGGGGAGCAGTTGGCCATCGGAGAACAGCGCCGTGCCAACCCCCGTGCCCAGGGTCATCACGAATTCGACGCCGTCGCCCTGGACCACTGCCGCCCCTTGCATGTCGGCGTCGTTGACCACGAGGACCGGGAGGTTGAAGGCATGGGCGAAGGCATCGGCGAGGTGGAAACCGGCCCAAAGGGCAGCGAGGTCGGGGTCAGGCTTGCCGCCGTATTCGCGACGGGAGAACGCCTGCACCTTGAGGACGACACCGCGGCGCACCAGCCCCGGAAACCCGATCGACACGCGATGGTGGCCGTGCAGTGGAGCGGTGAGCGCGACGATCTCGGAGACAATGCGCTCAGGCGGGCACGGATAGGGGGTGGCGACCTTCAACCTGTCGGAGACCATGACTCCGGCGAAGTCCACCTGAGCGGCCTTCAGGCCGGTGCCCCCGATGTCGACGGCCAGGGTCAGCACGTCGTGGGGCCACACGGACGGCGCAGCGTTCGTCATGCGGGCAGCCTTTCACAAGGTCAAGGCAGCGTGAGGATCTCGCTGCCGGTGTCAGTGACGAGAATGGTGTGCTCGAATTGCGCGGACAGCCGGCGGTCCTTGGTGACGACTGTCCACCCGTCGGACCACATGTCGTAGTCGTAGGTGCCGAGGGTGAGCATCGGCTCGATCGTGAATGTCATTCCCGGCTCGAGGATCGTGTTGAACCGGTCGTCGTCGTAGTGTGGCACCACCAGGCCGCTGTGGAAGTGGGTGCCGATGCCGTGGCCGGTGAAGTCGCGCACCACCCCGTAGTCGTACCTGCGGGCGTAGCTCTCGATGACTCGGCCGATGACGTTGAGGGGCCGACCCGGGGCCACGGCCGCGATCCCACGCTGGGTAGCCTCGTGGGTGCGCTCGACCAGCAGTCGCGCCTCCTCGGACACCTCGCCGACCAGGAAGGTGGCGTTGGTGTCGCCATGGACCCCGCCAATGTAGGCAGTGATGTCGATATTGCAGATATCGCCCTCGAGCAGCACGGTCGAGTCGGGGATTCCGTGGCAGATGACCTCGTTGAGCGAGGTGCACAGCGACTTGGGGTAGCCGCGGTATCCCAGGGTCGACGGGTAGGCACCGTGGTCGAGGAGGAATTCGTGACCGATGCGATCGAGATCGTCGGTCGTGACGCCGGGCTCGATGGCAGATCCCACCTCGACGAGGGCCTGCGCGGCCAGGCGTCCGGCGATGCGCATCGCTTCGATGGTGGCTGGGTCCTTGACCTCCGAGCCGGTGAAGCGGGTAGGGGCGGACCTGCCGACGTATTCGGGTCGCTCGATGTGACCTGGTACGTCGCGCGTGGGCGAGACGTCGCCGGGTGACAGGGGTTTGCGGACGCGCGTCATGGATCGGGAGTCTAGTTGCGCCGGGGGAGGGCCGCCGCCTCGCCGCTGGACCCAATGCAAAGGGCCCACACCTGACGGTGCGGGCCCTTTGCTTGAAGAACTAGCGCTTGCGAGCGGGTGCCTTGCGGGCGCGCTTGCGAGCGGGAGCCTTCTTGGCTGCGCGCTTGCGAGCGGGTGCCTTGCGGGCGCGCTTGCGAGCGGGAGCCTTCTTGGCTGCGCGCTTGCGAGCGGGAGCCTTCTTGGCTGCGCGCTTGCGAGCGGGTGCCTTGCGGGCGCGCTTGCGAGCGGGAGCCTTCTTTGCGGCCTTCTTCGGCGCTGCCTTCTTGGCTGCGCGCTTGCGAGCGGGAGCCTTCTTTGCGGCCTTCTTCGGCGCTGCCTTCTTGGCTGCGCGCTTGCGGGCCGGTGCCTTCTTAGCTGCTGCCTTCTTCGGCGCTGCCTTCTTGGCTGCGCGCTTGCGGGCAGGAGCCTTCTTGGCTGCACGCTTCGGCGCGGCCTTCTTGGCCGTGCGCTTGCGTGCGGTGGTCTTCTTTGCGACCGCCACGGTGCCTCCAGTTGGTCGTTCCCTGCCCTCTGGCAGGGCTGTCAAGTACAACCATGGCAGATCATCCGGTGATTTCGCGGCATCGCCGCATTTTGTCGCCTCCGTGTGTCGCGTCCCATTTTTCGGCGATTCACGTGCTAGTCCTCCCCGTAAGCGGGGTATGAGGGCGTCATTCCGCCCCAATTTCCCCACCTGCACCGCCCTGTCGGTTTCTTTCCGTGCGCGCGTCGCGCGTCGCGTCGTACCGCCACATCGCGGGGAACGCGGCGCACGCGAGTATGACGGCCACCACGCAGATCACCCCTCCGGAGGCCAGCGACACTCTCAGGGATGTCAGCTGTGCAGCAGACGTACTGCGGATCTGCCCGAGCAGAGGGCCGATCGAGTAGCTGAGCATCTCGATCCCGGCCATTCGGCCTCGCATGTCGTCCGGAATCGACTGGTTCCACATCAACTGTCGGAAGTGGCCGCTGAGCATGTCGAAGTAGCCGGCTATGACGAGGAAGCCGAGGACCCACCAGATAGTGGGCGCGATTCCCGTCAGGCCAATGGCTGCGCCCCAGGCGACCCCGGCAAAGGCGACGGCCCGGCCGTGGTGGCGGATCCGCGTGGTCCATCCGCTCGTGATGCCGAAGGCCATTCCGCCGACGAAGCCCGCGGAATACAGCAATCCCAGTGCCCACGGTGCGGCGAAGTCCTCGGCGATGAAGGGGAAGAGTGCGAAGGGGAAGGCGAATGTCATGGCCGCCAGGTCGACGGCATATGTGCCCACGATGTCCTTGCGGCTCCAGGCGTATCTCATGCCCGACACGATGTGACGCAACCCGCGCTGTGCTGCCTCGACAAGCGTGGGGCGCACGGGGGCCAGTCGCCAAAGGATCGCCGCACTGACGACGAAGCTCAGCGCGTCGAGCGCATAGGCGGCAGCGGGACCAGACCCGGCGAGCACGGCGCCGCTGATCGCCGGTCCAGCGATAGACGACAGGTTCCATCGAAGGGAGTTCAGTGCTCCGGCTGCCGAGAGGTCCTCGTGGCTGACGACGCGCGGCAGGATGGCATCGAGTGACGGACGCTGCAGTCCGTCGACCGCCGCAAACAGCATCGCGACGACGTAGATCACGGCCAGTCGGGGCTCGGGCAGGACGGCATTGATGGCGAGCACCCCCGCCAGGAGGAAGGCGGCCACTTCCCCCGCGATCACGACCCGCCGCTTGTCCAGCCGGTCGGCGAGTGATCCTCCGTAGAGGCCGAAGACGACGAGGGGAACGAGCTCGGCCAGCCCGATCAGCCCCACCGCCACGTAGGACCCCGTGATCTCGGCGACCTGGTAGGGGATAGCAACGTAGGTGATCATCGAACCCATCGAGGTCACCAGGCCGCCCGCGAAGAGCAGGCGGAACTGCGGGTAGATCCGAAGCGGTGTCAGGTCTACCCGGATACGACGCTTCGCGGGCATCCGCACAGTGTGCCTGGTGCGGGTGACTGACAGGATGCTGCCCATGACGACGACCAGCCTCGATCCTCGCGACCTTCCAGACGTTCGGTCGCTGACGGTCGGATTCATCGGCGGCACGGGCGAGCAGGGGCGTGGCCTGGCGCGCCGCTTCGCGATGGCGGGTGCCAACGTCATCCTCGGCTCGCGCGACGCCGATCGTGCGGCCGCCGCGGCCGCGGAGTTGCCTGGTAGCGCGCGGGGCATGTCGAATGCCGACTGCGCACGCCGGTCGGATGTGGTCGTCATCGCCGTCCCCTGGGACGGTCATGCCGAGACGGTCGCTTCGCTGCGCGATGACCTCGCGGGCAAGATCGTCGTCGACTGCGTTAACCCGCTGGGCTTCGATAAGCAGGGCGCGTTCGGCCTCGTGGTGACCGAAGGGTCAGCCGCCGAGCAGGCGGCGAGGCTACTCCCGGATTCGCGCGTGGTCGCGGCGTTCCATCACGTGTCGGCCGTGCTGTTGCTCGACGAGGGTGTTGATCGCATCGAGACCGACGTCCTCGTGCTCGGAGACGACCGGGAGGCCACCGACACGGTGCAGGCCCTGGCCAACACGATCCAAGGAATGCGCGGGATCTACGGCGGGCGCCTGCGCAATGCCGGCCAGGTCGAGGCCCTCACGGCCAACCTGATCTCCATGAACCGTCGCTACAAGGCGCACGCGGGCGTGCGGATCACCGACGTCTAGGGCCGACTACTCGTAGGAGTGCTCGGGGGCGGGGTAGGTGCCCTCGCGCACCTCGTCGGCCCAGGTCGATACGGCTGACGACAGCGCTGTGCGCAGGTCGGCGTACTGCTTGACGAACCGTGGCTTGGGCCCGGCGGTGAGCCCGGCCATGTCCTGCCATACGAGCACCTGCGCGTCGGTGGCCGACCCTGCCCCGATGCCGATGGTAGGCATGGTGAGGATTTCGGTGACGTGGGCGGCGAGTTCGGCTGGGACGACCTCGAGCACGACGGCGCTGGCGCCGGCGGCCTCGAGCGCCTTGGCATCGCGCAGCAGGAGCTCTCCCGCCTCGCCGCGTCCTTGCACGCGATAGCCGCCGAGGACGTTGACCGACTGCGGCGTCAGGCCCAGGTGGCCGATGACGGGGATGCCGGCGGAGACGAGCGCCTCGACCTGGGGCAGCACGCGCTGGCCGCCTTCGATCTTGACCGCGTGGGCACCGCCCTCCTTCATGAAGCGCAAGGCCGAGGCCATCGCGATGTCGACGGAGGCCTGGTAGGAGCCGAAGGGCATGTCGGCGACCACGAGGGCGCGATCGGAGCCACGCGCCACGGCGGCGACGAGGGGGAGTAGGTCATCGACGGTGACCGGCAGGGTCGAGTCGTAGCCGAAGATGACCTGGGCGGCGGAATCGCCGACCAGCAGGCAGGGGATCTCCGCCTCGTCGAAGATGCGCGCCGTCGTGGCGTCGTAGGCGGTGATCATCGACCAGCGCTCGCCGCGGTCGGTGAGGTCCTGGAGGTCGCGAACAGTGATGCGCCGGACAGGGGACGCGTGAGACATGGTGGTGCTCCAATCTCGAGGCTCCCGTGCGAAGTCCCCGGACGCGCCCATCGTGGCACATCTGACGAGACAGAGCGCGCCCAACACCCCGGTGAACTCCCTACCGCGCGGTACGGTGAGGCGGTCCAGGGCGAGCCTGGATCCGAGGTTGGGAGCGTGTGGTGTCCCCTGATTCGTGGTCAACGAGCGGGGAGGGGCATCCGCGGCGCTGGGCGATCCTCGGCGTCCTGGTGGTCAGCCTGCTGATCACCGTGTTGGACAACACCGTCCTCAACATCGCCCTGCCGACCATCCAGAAGGACCTGAAGGCGTCGCCAGCACAATTGGTGTGGTCCATCGATAGCTACATCCTGGTCTTCGCCGCTCTGCTCTTCACCTGGGGCGTGCTGGGGGATCGCTACGGTCGCAAGCGAGTGCTCGTCATCGGCCTCGTCATCTTCGGGCTCGGCTCAGCGGCCTCGGCGTTTGCCTCGACTCCCGAGATGCTCATTGGATTCCGCGCGATCATGGGCCTGGGCGGTGCGGCCGTCATGCCGACCACCCTCGCCATCATCACGGTCGTCTTCCCGCCCTACGAGCGCGGCAAGGCCATCGGCGCGTGGGCGGGAGCGGTCGGCGCCTCCGTGGCACTCGGCCAGGTGCTGGGCGGCCTGCTGCTGGAGAACCCGCAGTGGTCGAGCTGGATCACCGGCAACGACTGGGGAGCGGTCTTCCTCATCAACGTGCCGATCGTGATCGTCGGGCTCATCGGCGTGTGGCACATCGTGCCCGAGACGCGCAACCCCAAGCCGCAGCGCCTCGACATCCCGGGCCTGGTGCTGTCGATCGTGGGCCTGACCCTCATCGTCTACGGCATCATCGACGCCTCGCGGACCCTGAGATGGGTGGCGCCGTCGGTGCTCGGCCCGCTCCTCGCGGGCATCGTCATCATCGCCCTCTTCATCTGGTACGAGTCGCGCAGTGATAACGCCAGCTTCGATGTCACGCTGTTCAAGAACCGTGGTTACGCCGTGAGCCTGGCAGCAGTGACCCTGGCCTTCTTCTCGCTCTCGGGGATCACGTTCACCCTGCCGTTCTATCTGCAGATCCTGCGCGACTACTCGACCCTCGTGGCCGGGCTCTGCTTCCTGCCCTTCGCCGTCGGCCAGCTCATCGCCGCACCGCGCAGCGCCAAGGCGGTGATGCGGTTCGGCTACCGGGCGGTGATGACGACCGGCCTGGTCCTGGTGGCACTGTCGATGGCCAGTGTGATCTTCGTCGGTATCAGCACCCCGCTGTGGGTCATCCTCGTGGCCTTCTTCATCTTTGGCTTCGGCACGGGCAATGTCATGGCCCCGGCCTCCACAGTGATGCAAAACGTCCTGCCGCTGGCGCGCGCCGGCGCGGGATCGGCCGTGCAAAACACGGTCCGCCAGGTCGGTGGCGCCCTCGGTGTTGCGATCAGCGGCACGGTGCTGGCCACCCAGTACTCCTCGCGGGTCGACGGAGCTATCGGCCAGCTTCCGCCGCAGATTCCCGACGCGGCCCGCGAGGCTGCCAGGGAGTCGATCGTCGCCACCGACGCTGTGCTCGATGCCGCGGCCGCGCAGGGTGCGCCATCGGGGCTGCTCGACTCGATCCGCCAGGCCGCCTACGACGCATTCCTGACGTCATCGCACGTCACCTACCTCACCTCGATGGTGCTCGTGGCCGTCGCAGCCATCGTGGTCGTGACGCTGCTGCCTAGGATCAACCCGCCGCGCAAGGACTCGCCGGTCCAGCCCGACAGTCCCATCGATGATCGGGTGGCGATCCAAGACGCCGTCTACCCCGAGGAAGCCACCGCCGAAGAAGGCACGGCGCGTCCGCCTGCCTGATGGCCGACTAGGTCGACTCGCGCCAGCGATTGGTGACCGGCAGTCGACGGTCGCGCCCGAACGCGCGCAGCGAGATCTTGGTGCCGGGCGGATACTGGCGGCGCTTGTATTCGGCGGCGTCGGTCAGGCCAAGCGCATGCTCGACCATGACGGGATCAAAACCAGCACCCACGAGTTCTTGTGCGCCCCGGTCGCGCTCGACGTAGTCGTCGAGGATGTCGTCGAGCAAGTCGTACGGCGGCAGTGAATCCTGGTCGACTTGGCCCGGGCGTAGCTCGGCGCTCGGGGGCTTGGTGATGCTGCGCTCGGGAATGGGCGGGGTCTGGCCGCGCGACTCGGCCTGCGCATTGCGCCAGCGGGCGAGCTCCCACACCAGTGTCTTGGGCACGTCCTTGATCGGCGCGAAGCCGCCGACCGCGTCGCCGTAGATGGTGGAGTAGCCCACGGAGATCTCGCTCTTGTTGCCGGTGGCGAGCACCAGGTGGCCCTCGGCATTCGACAGGGCCATGAGTGTCACGCCGCGCACGCGCGCCTGCAGGTTTTCCTCGGCCAAGCCCGCCATGTGCAGTTGCGACTGGAAGGCATCCACCATCGGCGCGATGGGCACCGTGCGGAGGCTCAGGCCCGTGCGGTTGGCGAGGTCGACGGCATCGTCGCGGGAGTGCTGCGAGGAGTAGTCGCTTGGCAGCGACACTGCGAACACCCGGTCGGGACCGAGGGCGTCGCAGGCGACGGCCGCGACCAGGGCGGAGTCGATGCCCCCCGACAGGCCGAGGATCACGCTGGCGAACCCATTCTTGTCGACGTAGTCGCGCAAGCCGGTGACGAGTGCGCCGTAGACCTCGGCGGCATCGGTCAGCCGCGGCGCGACCAGCGGGGTGACGGGCGGTCGCAAGGGCTCGGCCCCCTCGATGACCAGCGCGTCGGGTCGCGAGCCGGTCGGCAGGTCGAGGTCGGCGACGAGCAGGTCGTCGACGAATTGGGCGGAGCGGGCAATGGGATCGCCATCGGCTCCGACGAGGAGCGAGTCGCCGTCGAAGACGAGTTCGTCCTGCCCGCCCACCATGTTGACGTAGGCGAGGGCGAAGCCTCCCTCGACGGCACGTCCGCGGCACAGGTCGAGGCGTACGTCGTCCTTGTTGCGCTCGTAGGGCGATCCGTTGATCACCACTAGCAGGCCGCAGCCTCGTGCCTGCGCCACCGGCCCGCCGTCCTGCCAGAGGTCCTCGCAGATGGCGATCGCGATGTCGACGTCGCGTACGCGAATCACGCAGGGCTGCTCGCCCGGGACGAAGTAGCGGTACTCGTCGAAGACGCCATAGTTGGGCAGGTGGTGCTTGCAGTAGCGCGCCACCACCGCACCGCCGTGCAGGACGCCGGCGGCATTGACGGGTGCGCCACGCGGACGCCCGAGCTGGTCGGGGGCGGCGTCGAGCCGATCGAGATAGCCGACGATCACCACGGTGTCGCCGAGGCCGTCCGCGGCGAGGTCGCGGGCCAGTCCCTCCGCAGCCGCGCGGGATGCCGCCTGGAAGGACGGACGCAGCGCAAGGTCCTCGACGGGATAGCCCGTGAGGAACATCTCGGGCAGCGCCACGATGTCGGCGCCCTGCGCCGCCCCCTGGGCGACGAGTGCGCGCGCCCGCTCTCGATTGCCCGCGAGGTCCCCGACGGTGGGGTTCGCCTGGGCGAGTGCGATGCGCAGGGTCGGCACGCCCTGAGCGTACGAGATCCACGAAGGGCCGACGGACGCGGTGTAACGCGCCCGAAACACGACCGGAGCACACTGGCCCCATGGACAAGCAGACGGAATTCGTGCTGAGGACGATGGAGGAGCGCGACATCCGCTTCGTGCGGCTGTGGTTCACCGACGTGCTGGGCACCCTCAAGTCGGTCGCGGTGGCCCCAGCCGAACTCGAGGGGGCATTCGCCGAGGGCCTCGGCTTCGACGGCTCCGCGATCGAGGGTTTCGCCCGTGTCTACGAGTCGGACATGCTCGCCAAGCCCGATCCGGCGACGTTTGCGATCCTGCCGTGGCGGTCGGAGTCGCCGGGTGTCGCGCGCATGTTCTGCGACATCCTCATGCCCGACGGCTCTCCGTCGTACGCTGATCCGCGTTACGTGCTGAAGCGCATCCTCTCGCGCGCCGCCGATATGGGCTTCACCTTCTACACCCACCCCGAGGTCGAGTTCTACCTGCTGCGCGATCAGCCGAACGAGGGACCGCCGGAGCCGATCGACCGCTACGGCTACTTCGACAACTCGCCGCAGTCGGTGGGCTACGACTTCCGGCGCCAGGCCATCACCATGCTCGAGGCCATGGGCATCTCGGTGGAGTTCAGCCATCATGAGGGCGGCCCCGGCCAGCAGGAGATCGATCTTCGCTACGCCGATGCCCTCACGACCGCCGACAATCTCATGACATTCCGCACTGTCATCAAGGAGGTGGCGATCGAGCAGGGGGTCTACGCCACCTTCATGCCCAAGCCCTTCCGCGACGCCCCCGGATCAGGAATGCACACCCACGTGTCGCTCTTCGAGGGCGACCGCAACGCCTTCTACGAGGCCGGCTCGCCGTTCCAGCTCTCGAAGATCGCCCAGTCCTTCATCGCCGGGATCTTGACCCACGCGCCCGAGATCACGGCGGTCACCAACCAGTGGGTCAACTCCTATAAGCGCCTGGCTGGCGGTGCCGAGGCACCGGCAATGATCTGCTGGGGCCACAACAACCGCTCCGCACTCGTGCGCGTGCCGATGTACAAGCCGGCCAAGGGTAACTCCACGCGCGTCGAGTTCCGGTCGCTCGATAGTGCGTGCAACCCCTATCTCGCCTTTGCCGTCATCCTCGCCGCAGGCCTGGCCGGCATCGAGCGCGGTTACGAGCTGCCGCCCGGCGCTGAAGACGACGTGTGGGCGCTGACCCCTGCGGAGCGCCGCGCACTCGGCATGCGGCCCTTGCCGGCGAGCCTCAACCAGGCCATCCAGGAGATGGAACGCTCGGAGCTCGTGGCCGAGACCCTCGGGGAGCACGTCTTCGACTTCTTCCTGCGCAACAAGCAGTCCGAGTGGGAGGACTACCGGCGCCAGGTGAGCCAGTGGGAGCTCGACCGCTACCTGCCCACCCTCTAGCCCGCGCTAGCGTCACCGACTGTGAGCGAGCAGCGGGCGGGCACCCTCGTGGGCCACTTCGCGCGGCGCGGCTTCGCACGACCGGCCGAGGCCGCCGAATCGTGGGCGCTCCTGCCTGCGGGCGCCGACGAGGAGGGTGTGCTCGAGGCGCTATCGCTGTCGGCGGATCCCGACCAGGCCCTGGGCTTCCTCGTCGAATTGGCCGGCGTCGATCGGCAGCGCATCGGGCGCGCGCTGACGGATCCCGACGAGACGCGCGCCCTTACTGCTGTGCTGGGCATGTCCGACGCGCTGGGCCGCCATCTGGTGCGCCACCCCGAACGCATCGGCTCGCTGGGTTCCACGACTCTCGAGCGGCCGTCGCGCAGCGACATGCACGTGTTGCTGCTTGCCGCCTCGGATCCGGACGGCCTACGCATCGCCTACCGCGATGCGCTCCTGGGCACCGCTGTGCGCGACCTCGTGCACGGTGCGCGCGTCGACGACACGGCTGCCGAGCTCGCCGACCTCGCGGATGCCGCTCTTGAGTCGGCACTGGCGATCGCGCGCGCCCAACTACCTAACGATGCGCGCGAGTGCCGTCTCGCCGTCATCGCCATGGGCAAGTGCGGGGGGCGCGAACTCAATTATGTGAGCGATGTCGACGTCGTGTTCGTCGCCGAAGCCCCGCCGGGTCAAGACGAGTCCGCTTCCCTCGCCACAGCCACGCGCCTGGCCACTTCGCTCATGCGCATCTGCGGCGAGTCGACGGCTGAAGGATCGCTGTGGCAGGTCGATGCCAGCCTCCGACCCGAGGGCAAGCAGGGAGCGCTGGTGCGCACCCTCACCTCGCACATCGGCTACTTCGAGCGGTGGGCCAAGACCTGGGAGTTCCAGGCGTTGCTCAAGGCCCGTCCCGCGGCGGGCGATGCAGAGCTTGGCGCGGCCTATGTCGACGCGGTTGCGCCCTTCGTGTGGGCGGCGGCCGACCGCGACGACTTCGTCAGCGACGTGCAACGGATGCGCCAGCGAGTCGAGGACCATATCGCGGCCAAGGAAGCGGACCGACAGCTCAAGCTCGGCCGGGGCGGACTCCGCGATGTCGAGTTCGCGGTGCAGCTCCTCCAGCTCGTGCACGGTCGCAGCGATGTGCTGCTGCGCAGCCCGACCACGCTGACGGCCCTCGAAGCACTTTCCACGTGGGGCTACGTCGGTCGCGAGGACGGCGCGACGCTCGCGGCGGCCTACCGCTTCCTCCGCTCATTCGAGCACCGCATCCAGCTGCACGGCCTTCGCCGCACCCACGTCGTGCCCGACGACGAGGAAGACCTCCGACGCATCGGCCGTTCGCTCGGATTCCGAGCCGACCCCGTGGCGGAGCTCACCGAGAAGTGGCGCCGACACGCACGCGAGGTGCGGCGTATCCACGAGAAGCTCTTCTACCGCCCGCTGCTGCAGGCGGTGGCCCGCCTCGATGCGGGGGATGCGCGGCTGACGCCGGAGGCGGCCCGGCAACGCCTCGAGGCGCTCGGCTACACCGACCCGCAGGGAGCGCTGCGGCATCTGGAGTCGCTGACATCGGGGGTCTCCAGGCGGGCCGCCATCCAGCGCACGCTGCTGCCGGTGCTTCTCGGCTGGTTCGCCGACGGTCCCGATCCCGACGCCGCCCTGCTGGGCTTTCGTCGCATGAGTGACGACCTCGGCTCCACGCCGTGGTACCTGCGACTGCTCCGCGACGAATCCGCCGCCGCTGAGCGCATGGCGCGGCTCCTGTCGTCGAGTCGCTACGCCACCGACCTGTTGCTGCGCTCGCCTGACGCCGTTGCCCTGCTGGCAGACGATGCCGAACTTCGGCCGCGGACCCGAGACCAGCTCCTCACGGAGGTCCTCGCGGCCGTCGCCCGGCACCCCGAGGGCGAGTCGGCCGTCGGCGCGGTCCGCGCCCTGCGTCGACGCGAACTCTTCAGGGTTGCCGCCGCCGATCTGCTCGGAATCCTCGACATCGAGTCTGCGATGGCTGCGCTCACCGACATCGCGGACGCAGCCGTGGCCGGAGGACTTGCTGCCGCTGAGCGCGAGGTCGCGCGGTCGCAGCCTGATGGCGTGCTGCCCACGCGCTTCGCGGTGATCGGCATGGGTCGCTTCGGCGGCGCCGAACTCGGCTATGCCAGCGACGTCGACGTCGTCTTCGTCCACGAGCCGCTGCCCGGCGCCCAGGAGAAGGCGGCGTCGGATGCGGCCATGGCCATCGCCAACGAACTCCGTCGGCTGCTGATGGCCCCGTCGCCGGATCCGCCCCTTGAGGTCGATGCCGACCTGCGGCCCGAGGGCCGCCAGGGTCCGCTCGTGCGGTCGCTGGCCTCCTACGCTGCCTACTACCAGCGCTGGTCGTCGCCGTGGGAGGCGCAGGCGCTGCTTCGCGCGCGACCGGTTGCGGGCGACGCTGACCTCGGCGATATCTTCGTCGCACTCGTTGACCCCTTGCGCTGGCCCGAGGGTGGGATCTCCGACGAGGCGTTGCGTGAGATGCGCAGGCTCAAGGCGCGCATGGAGGCCGAGCGACTGCCGCGAGGCGCTGATCCGACCCTGCACGCCAAGCAGGGCCGGGGCGGCCTGGCCGATGTGGAGTGGGTGGCTCAGCTGCTGCAGCTGCAGCATGCCTACGCCGTTCCGGCAATGCGCACCACCTCGACGCTGGATGCGCTGCGGGCCGGCGTTTCCTCGGGCCTGCTAGAGGCGGCCGACGAGGAGACGGTGGCGGCAGCGTGGCTCCTGGCCACGCGGGTGCGCAACGCCGTGATGCTCGCTCGGGGCGTGCCGTCTGACAGCGTGCCGACCTCGGCACGCGACCTGGCCGCCATCGCCCATGTGCTCGGCTACGACGCGGGCGGTGACCTACTCGAGGACTACCGCCGCTCGACCCGGCGCGCGAGGGGCGTCGTCGAACGGGTCTTCTACGGATAGGCGTCCTAGGGTGGTCTCGTGACACCCGAGGAGTTCCGCGTGGCGGGCCATGAGCTCATCGACTGGATCGCCGACTACCGCGCTGGCGTAGCGAGTCGCCCGGTGCGCAGCGAGGTCACTCCCGGCTGGGTCGCCGACGCGCTCCGGGGCGCGCCCCCGGAGATGCCCGAGCCGTTCCACGACGTGATGCGAGACCTTCGAGAGGTGGTCGTTCCCGGCGTCACCCAGACGCAGAGCCCCGGCTACTTCGCCTGGTTCCCGAGCAATGCATCGCTGGAGTCCGTGCTCGGCGACATGGCCGCCAGCGGGCTCGGCGCCCTCGGCATTACCTGGCAGTCCGCGCCGGCCCTGACGGAGATGGAGCAGGTGGTCACCGATTGGCTCCGAGAGCTCTGCGGCCTGTCCGATGTGTGGCACGGCGCGATCCACGACACGGCGTCTACCGCGTGCCTGGTCGCGCTGCTGGCCGCTCGTGAGCGAGCTACCGCATTATCGGAGGATCGCGGGGGACTGCAGGCGGAGCCCGCGCCTCTTACGGTCTACGCGTCCACGCAGGCGCACTCCTCGGTGTCCAAGGGCGTGCTGCTCGCGGGTTTCGGTCGTGACAACCTCCGGCTCGTGCCGGTCGATCCGGTCACCTATGCCATCGACATCGATGCCTTGCGCCGCATGCTGGCCGACGATGCTGCCGTCGGACGTCGGCCCGCTGCCGTCATTGCCTCACTGGGCACGACCGGCACCACCGCCTTCGATGACGTGACCGCGATCGTGGAGGCGGCACTGCCCTACGACGCATGGGTGCATGTCGATGCCGCCATGGCGGGGTCGGCCATGCTGCTACCCGAGCATCGCGATCTCTTCGCCGGCGTCGAGGGCGCTGACTCATTCGGCTGGAACCCGCACAAGTGGATGGGCACCATCCTCGACTGCTCGCTGCTGTATGTCCGCGACGTGGAGTTGCTCATTCGGGTGTTCTCGACCAATCCGTCCTACCTACGAGCGGCCAGCGACGGCGAGGTCACGCAATACAAGGACTGGGGAATCCCCCTCGGCCGGCGCTTTCGTGCTATGAAGTTGTGGTTTCACCTTCGCCTGGCGGGGGCCGACGCCATTCGGCAGCGCCTTCGTCGCGACCTGGCCAATGCGCAGTGGCTGGCCGGTGCCGCTGACGCCGAAGCCGACTGGGAGGTGTGCGCGCCCGTGGCGTTGCAGACGGTGTGCCTTCGCCATCACCCCGCAGGCATGATTAATCGTGCGGCGCTGGATGCTCATCAACAGGCTTGGGCGGAGCGCGTCAATGCCAGCGGCCGGGCCTTCGTCACCCCCGCGCAGGTGGAAGGGCACTGGTTGGTGCGCGTGTCCATCGGTGCCGAGGCGACCCAACTCGACGATGTCGTTCACCTCTGGGACCTGTGTCGGGAGTCCGCGCGCGCAGTGAGCCCCTAGAGTGAGCGCGTGACGGTTGTCTGGGAGATCATCGGCTGGGCCGCGGCAGTGCTTCTCGTGGGCGCATATGCCCTCGTGGCGACGCGTCGCCTAGACGCTCGCAGCGCGACCTACCACATTCTCAACGTCGTCGGTGCCGCCGGACTCGTCGCCTACTCCATCTACAAGATGGCGTGGCCACAGCTCGGCCTCAACCTCTTCTGGGGGGCCGTGGGCGTCGTGGGAATCATCATTGGTCTGCGCGCCGCGGGCAGCACTAGCGATCGTCGTCGGTCTTGCGCAAGCGCTGCTTCGTTCGACGAAGAAGGCGTCCGGGAAGGCTGACAGCAGCCTCCCGTCTGTTGCGCCGCGCGATCGCCTGGGCTCGCTCCGTCATCGCGTGGATCGTCGCGTATGCGCCTGCGGCGGCGACCTGATCGGGATCCACGCGTCCGCGCGATGCGGCGGTGTCAGGCACGCTGAGGTCGGCGAGATCGCCGTCGACGGTGACTCCGGTCGAGCGGACATCATCGATGTCGATGCGCGCCCACTCCTGGACCATGGGAAGGAACTTGGTCGGTAGGAGGAGCGTTCGGCCTCGGTCCGGCCGGTCGAGGAACCCGCTCGCGAGCAGCTGCTGCTGGAGTTCATTGGTGGTCTTGCGGTTCCATCCTTGCCGCTTGGCCTCGACGTTCATGGCGTGCAGCAGCATCGCCTCGGCCTCGGCGGATCCGATGTTGGCCACGAAGGCCTTCAGCCTGGGTGCCTCGGCGGGTAGTGCGGGCACTGCCACAGCTTCGCGGAAGCGCTCCCACAGCAGGTTGGACGGCGCACCCGCGGGCGGGAGGGTGGCGACTCGCACGTGGTCGGCCCCCACGAGCGCCTGCCAGCGACGTACGAGCGCACCGTAGGCGTAGGAGCGCCAGAACGTCTGGTTGCGCTCGGTGTCCCAGGTCTCCTGCATCTGGGTCGGGGGCAAGGTGCCGCGCTGCTCGGCACGCCGGCGGATGTAGGAGCGGTAGGGCTCCGTGTGGGTATTGCGCACGTGCTGCTGCCACGAAGAGGGGAGGATACGACCGAGGTCACGCATGGTGATGACGACATGGACCTCGCTGGCATCGAGGAGATCGAGCATGCGCTGGGCCGCGGGTGGGCGCAGGCCGCCGATCATCTCGGCCGAGAGGATGACGTCTCCGTCGAATTCGCGAACTTGGTCTTCTAGGCCCTGCCAGTCGGAGCCGTCGCGTCCGGTCCAGCGATTGGATTCGCGGGTCTCTTCGTTGTGCGTCAGGTCGGTGACCGCGCCGACGTGGTTGTAGTCGTCCTCGTCGCGGTAGCGGGTGGGGTATAGCACGCCCTGCGGCTGGAGCTCGGGGGCCAACTGCTGCAGGACGCGCTGCAGGAAGGTGGTGCCGGTCTTGCGGGGGCCGATGTGCAGGACAAGACGGCGAGCCACGGCGATGACCCTATCGGGGAGCGGTGTCTGGGGACTGGTCTGCCTGCGCGTATTCCTCGAGCGTCTTGGCCTGCTGCTCCTTGCGGGGGTAGGAGAAGGTGACGAGCAGCAGACCGCCGACCACGGCCAGGAGCCCGAAGGAATAGGCCAGGTTGGAGCCCTCCGTGAAGGCGGTCTTTGCTGCCGCCATGAGCAGGGTGGGTCCATCGCCGGGCAGGGTCGTCGCGACCTGCTGGGCCCCGGTGAAGGACTGAGACATCAACGTGATGGCGGAGGCCCTGGTCACGGGGAAGCTGTCGTAGACGTGACGAGGGGGTGGCCGTCAAGACGGCCACCCCCTCGTCCTCCCTTGCGTGCGAGGCGATGCGACGCCAGGAGAGATCAGATGTCGTAGTAGAGCTCGAACTCGTGCGGATGCGGGCGCAGGCGGATCGGGTCCACCTCGTTCGTCCGTTTGAAATCGATCCACGTCTCGATGAGATCGGCCGGGAAGACCCCACCCACCTGCAGGTAGTCGTTGTCGGCCTCAAGGGCGTCGAGGACTTCGGGCAGCGACCCGGGCACCTGAGTGATCTCTGCGAGTTCGTCGGGCGGGAGCTCGTAGAGGTCCTTGTCGACGGGGGCCGGCGGCTCGATCTTGTTCTTGATGCCGTCGAGGCCGGCGAGGAGCATCGCCGCGAAGGCGAGGTAGGGGTTGCACGAGGGGTCCGGCACCCGGAACTCGATGCGCTTGGCCTTCGGGCTGGTGCCCGTCACCGGGATGCGGATGCACGCCGATCGGTTGCGCGCGGAGTAGACGAGGTTGACCGGAGCCTCGAAGCCCGGCACCAGGCGGTGGTAGGAGTTCACCGTCGGGTTGGTCAGCGCCAGCAGCGACGGCGCGTGTGCGAGCAGGCCGCCGATGTACCACCGGGCCATGTCCGACAGGCCACCGTATCCGCGCTCGTCGTAGAAGAGCGGCTCCCCGTTCTTCCACAGCGACTGGTGGCAGTGCATGCCCGAGCCGTTGTCGCCGAAGAGCGGCTTGGGCATGAAGGTGACGGACTTGCCATTGGCCCACGCGACGTTCTTGATGACGTACTTGAACATCATCACCTCGTCGGCCGCGCGCTGGAGGGAGTTGAAGCGGTAGTTGATCTCCGCCTGGCCGCCGGTGCCGACCTCGTGGTGGGCGCGCTCGACATTGAGGCCCACCTGCTGCAGGGCCTGCACCATCTCGTCGCGCAGATCGGCGAAGTGATCGACCGGGGGCACGGGGAAGTAGCCGCCCTTGTAACGGGTCTTGTAGCCGAGGTTGCCGCCATCCTCTTCGCGACCGGAGTTCCAGGCACCCTCGACGGAGTCGAGGTAGTAGTAGCCGGCGTTCTGGCGCGTTTCGAAGCGCACGTCGTCGAAGATGTAGAACTCCGCCTCGGGGCCGAAGTAGACCGTGTCGGCGATGCCTGTCGACGTGAGGTAAGCCTCGGCCTTGGCGGCGATACCGCGCGGGTCACGGCTGTAGGGCTCGTCGGTGAAGGGGTCGAGGATCGAGTGGCTCACAATGAGTGTCTTGGCCGCTCGGAAGGGGTCGATAAAGGCGGTCGTGGGGTCGGGCATGAGCTTCATGTCGGATTCGTGAATCGCCTGGAAGCCGCGGATCGAGGATCCGTCGAACATCAGGCCCTCGCTGAAAGCCGAGCCAAAGGACTGCGCGGGGACCGTGAAGTGCTGCATGACACCGGGGAGGTCGATGAAGCGGACGTCGACGAACTCCACTCCCTCGTCCTTGATGAACTTCAGCACCTCGTCGGCATTGCTAAACATGGCACCTCCTGCGCGGGGATCGCCCGCGTCTCATTCGCCTCTCGGCCCCTCGGGCCCTTGGGCGGCTCTTGCCGCTAAGGAGAACGTAGGTGGCGGCGATTTCCCGGGGGTGTACCTCGTGTTTCGCGTGTGTTACGGCTCACGGGCGATCCGACCTGCGGGCCATCCGCCCGACCTCTAGCGTGTGGCTGTGCCACTTGAACCACTTCCGCCCGACAGCCCCCTCGCCGGCGCCCAGCCGTCGGGCCTGGGCCATCGCGCGGGGGCGATCGCGATCGACTGGCTGGCGGCCCTGATCCTCGCGCGGTTGTTCCTGTCGGAGGCGGCCTACGGGTCGGGTACCTCGGCCCTGGCCACGCTCGCCATCTTCTTCGTGGAGGTCGTGCTGCTGACCTGGCTCACGGCCTCGTCGTTCGGGCAACGGATGGTCGGCATTGCCGTGGTCGGCATCGACGGCCAGCGGCTGGGGCTGTGGCGCGTGGTCATTCGCACGCTCATGATCTGCCTGGTGATTCCGGCCCTCGTCTACGACTCGCGGGGCCGGGGACTACAGGACATCGTGGCGCGCTCGGTCGTGGTCATGCGCCGCACGGTGCCTGGACTGGCGCGCTAGCCGCGCATTGACTTGGGGATCTTGCCGCCCTTGGGCAGTGGCCCCTTGGGGATCGGCACGGGTGCCTCGCGGGCGGTCAGCGCGTCGAGGCGGCGCCGGATGTCATTGACCTCTGCTGGCCGCAGCGCCCGCGGCAGGCGGGTGAGCTCCTTCTGGAGCTTGCCGATGCGCACCTGGTTGGGCTCGATGCCCACCTGGATCTCGTAGATCGGCACCTCGGGCAGCCATCGCGCGGTCTTCTTGCGCTCATTGGCCAGCATGTGCTGGACGCGTGTGGTCGGACCCTCCGCTACCAGCACGACGCCGCATCGACTCACGACACGGGAGACGATGTCGGAGTTGCGAGTGACCGCAACGGCAGGTGTCACGCTCCAATTGCCGCGCATCTGCTGGATCACGGCAGGAGCCGCTCCCGGCTGGCCCTCGATGCGCGTGTAGGCGGCTTTCATGGCGCGACGGCTGAACCAGAACACCGCGGCCAGTAGGCCCAGCGGCACCGCGACCAGCACGCCCGTCAGCCAGTTGACCAGGAGACCGACCGGGATAGCGACGACGACGGTGACGACGAGGAAGATACCCAGCATCTCCAGGCCGACCCACCGATGGGCCTCCTGGGTCATCTTGTAGTTGTCGCGAATCGTCCCCAGTCGGGCGGTAAAGCCGGCGCCGCGCCTCTTCTTCTTGGGCTCGGTGCCGGGCGAACTTGTCGACATGCCCCGACTCTAGTCGCGGGCTACATCCCCGTCGGCAGCACCACGGTCACCGGGCTGCCCGGCCGGATGGTGCCCGGGTGCTCGACCCATCCGGTGACACCGCGCAGGCCCATGGCCGCCTTGGGGAAGGCCTCGGGGCGCGTGCCGTAGCGGCCTTCGACGAGACCCCCTGCGATCGTGCAGGGGAGGTTTTCGCCGCCCACGAGGATCACGGTGCCGCCCTCGAAGACGAGCCGGCTCAGTGCGGGTAGTTGCGTGAGGTTGTCGATGCCCTCGGTGCAGATATTGTCTGCGATGGTGCCGGGTAAGAGCTCGGGCAGGGCGAGCGCAACAGCGATCTCCGCGAGCTCGCCCGCGTCGACGATGGACAGCTGCCGATGGTTGCGAATCTCGGTGCCGCGGGAGAAGACCTCCTTCTGACGTACGTCGGACCGCATCGTGAGGCCGTGGTGTCGATCGCCGACCGGGCCGCCCCAGTCGAGCACGAGTTCGTCGACGCGCGTGGGCGCATCCTGGCCGGGTGGCCACACGTGCACGGATACGACGCGGGCGCTCATGGCGTGCTTCGCGTCTGTCGTGCGGCGACGGCGTCGGCGTATAGGCGGCCCGCGCGATAACTGGAGCGCACGAGCGGTCCGCTCATCACGCCGACGAAGCCGATGGCGCGCGCGCGGTCGGCCCACGCGATGAAGTCGTCGGGAGGGACCCAGCGCTCCACGGGGTGGTGCCGAGGAGTGGGCCGGAGGTATTGCGTGATGGTGATTAGGTCGCAACCGGCGGAGCGCAGGTCGATGAGGGCCGCGTCGATCTCGTCGTCGGTCTCGCCCAGGCCCAGGATCAGGTTGCTCTTGGTCACCAGTCCGGCGTCTCGCGCCTGCGTGATCACTGCGAGTGACCGCTCATAGCGGAATGCCGGCCGGACGCGCTTGAAGATGCGCGGTACCGTCTCGAGGTTGTGGGCCAGCACGCTCGGCTCGGCCGCGAAGACCTGGGCAAGCAGGGTCGGCTGGCCGCTGAAGTCGGGGATGAGCACCTCGATGCCGCAGTCGGGATGCAGGGTGCGGATCTGGCGCACGGTCTCGGCGTAGAGCCACGCACCCTCGTCGTCGAGGTCGTCGCGGGCAACCCCGGTGACCGTGGCGTAGCGCAGACCCATCGAGCGCACCGACTCGCCGACTCGGCGCGGCTCGTCTAGGTCGAGCGGTGCGGGCTTGCCCGTGTCGATCTGGCAGAAGTCGCAGCGCCGAGTGCACTGCTCGCCGCCGATGAGGAACGTCGCCTCGCGGTCCTCCCAGCACTCGTAGATGTTGGGGCAGCCGGCCTCCTGGCACACGGTGTGCAGCCCCTCGCGATCGACCAGGGCGCGGATGGCGGTGTACTCGGGGCCGGTGCGCAGGCGTGTCTTGATCCACTCGGGCTTGCGCTCTATGGGGGTCTCGGCGTTGCGCACCTCCAGGCGCAGCAGTTTGCGCTCGGTCACGTGGTCGACCCTACGCCGGAGAGCGCCTCGACCGCATGGGCCTGCACGATGGGCAGCATCTCGGCCACGGTGACATCGCGCCCGAGCTCTCTCGTCAGGCTCGTGACCTCGGCGTCACGGATGCCGCACGGCACGATGCGGTCGAAGGCGGCCAGGTCGCAGTCGCAGTTGAGGGCGAATCCGTGGAGGGTGACGCCGCGCGAGACGCGAACGCCGATCGCGGCCACCTTGCGATCGGGTCCGCAAGAGTCCGCGGGCACCCACACCCCGCTGCGCCCGTCGACGCGCACGGTCTCGACCCCCACGTCACTGCAGGTCGCCATGAGGGCGCCTTCAAGTCGGCGCACGTGGGCCACTACGTCGAGGGGCATCGGCAGCCGCACGATCGGGTAGCCGACGAGTTGGCCCGGGCCGTGCCAGGTGATGCGTCCGCCGCGGTCGACGTCGACGACGGGAGTGCCATCCACCGGACGGTCGAGTAACTCGGTGCGACGACCCGCGGTGTAGACTGAGGCGTGCTCGAGCAGCAGGAGTGTGTCGGGCTGCTCGCCGGCCACGACGTTGTCGTGGACCTGTCGCTGAAGGTCCCAGGCCACCGCATAGTCGATCGGTGCAGGACCCAGCCTCCGGACATTGAGCACGTCATTAGCGTAACCGCTCGCTCACCGACCCTGCTCTGTTAGCGTCAGGGCCTTATCGCTCGCTGCTGTGTGAGGGGATGAGCATTGGGATCGCTGTCGTCCGGGGCCATACGTCGCCCCGTCCTCGCCCTCCTCGCGTGGGTCATTGTCATCGGCGCCGCGGGGTTCTTTGCCTATACGCTCGACGGCAAGTTCAACGACTCGTTCTCGCTGCCCAACACCGAGTCGGCTCTCGCGCAGAACTTTCTCGAGGAAGTCTCGGCGCAGGACGCGAGTACCAACTCGGCGACCGTGGTGTGGTCTCCGGCTTCCGGCACGGTGCAGGACAAGGCCGTCAAGCGCGAGATCGACGCCCTGCTCACGAAGGTCGCTGGGATCTCCGGCGTCACCTGCGTCACCTCGCCCTATGGTAAGGACTACGGGTCGGCGTGCCCCAAGAAGGAGTCGGCGGCACCGGACCTCCCGCCCGGGACCCCGCCGGAGTTTGCCCAGCAGGTCAAGGAGGCATTCGAGAAAGGCACGACCGATGTCACCTTCCCGGAGGGCACTCCGCAGGCCGAGCAGCAGCAACTCTTAGACCTGCTCAAGGCCAATAAGGCCGCGAAGGAAGCCACTTCCACGATCAGCAAGGACGGCACGATCGCCTACGCCACCGTGACCTTCGCCGGCGCCGGCCCCGCGGTCGCCAATGCGGCGCAGGCAGACGCCTTCGTCTCGGCTGTGGCGGCTGCCAGCACCCCGACACTGCAGGTGGGCGCGACCGGTCAGATCCTCACCGCGGCACAGGGCGGACCGGGATTGAGCGAGGGCGTCGGCATCCTCGCGGCCATCATCATCATCATCATCCTCTTCGGCAGCCTTGTCGCCGCGGGCCTGCCGATCATGGTCGCCGTCGTCGGACTGCTTGTCGGCCAGCTGCTCATCCTCGTCATCGCGCGCTTCTTAGAGGTCGCGTCCTTTGCGCCACAGCTCGCGTCGATGATCGGCCTTGGCGTCGGCATCGACTACTCGCTTTTCATCCTCAACCGCTTCCGGCAAGAGGTCCGTGCGGGGAAGGACCCGAAGGAAGCCATCGGCACCGCCGTGCGCACGGCGGGGCGTGCCGTGCTCTTCGCCGGCGGCACGGTGATCATCGCTCTGCTGGGGCTCTTCGTCCTGGGTGTGTCGTTCTTCTACGGCCTGGCCATCGCCGCAGCGGCCACCGTCTTCGTCGTCATGCTCGCCGCGCTCATCCTGCTGCCGGCCGTCGCCAGCCTTCTGGGCAGGCACACTCTCGGCCTGCGCATGCCCTGGGCCAGGCATCCCAAGCCCAAGCCGCTCGATCAGAGCATGTGGGCCGGCTACGGCGCACTCCTGCAGAAGGCCCCCTGGCTCAGTGCGCTCCTCGCCTTCGCCCTTGTTGTGCTTTTGGCGATTCCGGCCTTCTCGATCCGCCAAGGCTTCCCGGACAACGGAACTGCCGCCCCGGGCAGCACCGCGCGCGTCGGCTTCGACCTCATGAGCAAGGGCTTCGGCCCCGGTGTCAACGGCCCCTTCTTCGTCGCGGTCACGCTGCCGCTGCCCCTGGATGACACTGCGCTCACCAAGACCGTCAAGGCGCTGGCTGCCACGGAGGGAGTGGCGTCGACCATCCCTAACAAGGACATGCTTCCGCTCTACAAGACCGCCACGATCGGCGGCAAGAACAGTCCCTTCAGTCAGAGCGGCATCGTCACGAGCGTGCTCGTGCAGCCGACGACGGCACCCGACGATCCGGCCACCAATGCGCTGCTTAATCGCCTGCGCACCCAGACCTCACAGACGATCGCGCCGACCGGTGCGGCGATCTATGTCGGAGGCACCCAGGCGGTCACGCAGGACTTCACCAATGTGCTCATCAGCGTGCTGCCGCTCTTCCTCCTCATCGTGATCGGCCTGGGATTCATCGCGCTCTTCCTACTCTTCCGCTCACTGCTCATCCCGCTCACCGCCGCCATCACGAGCCTGCTCAGCTTTGCCGCTGCGCTCGGCGTCACCGTCGCGGTCTTCCAGTGGGGTTGGGGTGCGAGCCTGATCGGCGTCGCGACGACGGGGCCAATCCTGCCCTTCCTGCCGATCATGGTCTTCGCCATCCTCTTTGGCCTGTCCATGGACTATGAGGTCTTCCTCGTCTCGCGCATGCAGGAGGGCTGGAATACGTCGGGCGACAACAAGGAGGCTGTGCGCTATGGCCTAGCGGGCTCGGGCAAGGTCGTGGTGGCGGCCGCGCTCATCATGAGCTCGGTCTTCCTGGCCTTCGTGCCAGTGCCCAACGACACCATCAAGCTCTTCGGCGTCGCGCTCGCGTCGGCCGTGCTGATCGACGCGTTCATCGTGCGACTCGTGCTGGTGCCCAGTGTCATGTCGCTTCTCGGTCGCGCGAACTGGTGGTTGCCCAAGTGGCTCGCCAACCACATGCCCAAAATCACCGTGGAGTAGCGCTGCCGATCACGAGTCGGGGTCGCCGCCGGTGTTGGAGATGATGTTGCGGAGCACCTCGTTGCTGGCAAGCTGATCGGGGCAGGTCGACTTCGCCCACTCCTTCGCAGCGGCCGCCCATGCGGGCTGGTCGGGATAGTCGTCCCGCATCGATTGGAAGATTTCGAACGGGTCGGTGCCAGCCGCGAGTTGATTGCAAAACTCCTGTGCCTGGCTGGAATCGGAGGAGCCACCTCCGCCCCCGCACGCTGAGAGAGCGAGGGCGGCTGCCGCGGCAACGGGGATGAGTCGGTTTCGCATGGCCCGATGATGCCAGCACCGAGCCGACCCGATCAAGCCCTACGCCGATATGGCTCGAGCTCGTCCGCAAGCGCGGGAACGGGACATCGGCGAGGAGTGCACTAGGGCGTTGTGTCTGCATGGCGACCACGTCACGCTAGGTCGCCGACAGTGTCCCGACGGCCTCTAGCCGGTCGGCAATCGGCGGTCTACAGGTCACCAACAGGCAATCGAGACTCGATGACAGACCCGGCAACCCGCTCGATTCGGTAGGCGGCCGGACCGTCGGCAGGGTCGACCTCCATGTCGGCGATGACGCTCACCGCCTCCTCGCCCTCGTAGAGGATCCCGACACGATCGTCGGTGGCGTAGGACGTGGGCAGGAGTCCATCACCCACCACTCGCTGGAGCAGCGGCCGGCGCTGCTCCTCGCTGTCGTAGTGCACGCCGTTGCCGTAAGGGAGCAGGGCGAGTGCGTCGGTGACCACTCGCAGGGCGGGCCCGAAGGAGTCGGTCGGGCCGCCGACGTGCCAGCAGATCGAACCCGCACTTACGCCGGCCAGGATCGTGCCGCGCTCCCAGGCAGCGCGCATCGCGATGTCGACACCGTGCAGGCGCCACAGTGCGAGCAGGTTCGCCACGCTCCCGCCGCCAACCCACACGAGGTCACTGTGGCCGAGGACCTCCTCGGGGTCGCGATTGGGCATCGTGAAGAGGGCGAGGTGGTCGACGTCGCATCCGAGAGCACCGAGAGCGGCATAGGAGCGGGCGAGATACGACGCATCATCGCCGCTCGCCGTCATCACCAGGCACACGCGCGGACGCTCGGCGCCGGTGAGGCGCAGTGCCTCGAGCACTAGGCCGCCCGGTCTGAGGACTCCCCAGCGATCGGTGGCAAGGAAGCCCCCGCTCGTGGCCAGGATCCGTCGAGTGGTCATGCGGTGTCCTTCGCGTCGTCGGGTCGTCGAGCCAGGCCCAGATCGGCGAGCACCGCCGTGGCTGCGCGCCGCCCGCTCACGAGCGCTCCCTGGATCGACGCCGTGTCGCGGTGGTCACCGGCCAGGTAGATCCGACCGGGGCCATGGACCGAGCGTCGCATGTCGAGCGGCACCGCCATCGCGGGAAGGGCGTAGGGGATGGGGTAGGTCGCGATGAGCTCCCAGTCGCCGGTCGGCACGCCGTAGAGCCACGACAGGTGGGCGCGAGCCGCGCGCTCGTTTTCGGAGGTGGTCCGCACGCCGAGAGCTGATGCGGAGACCAGCGCCTGGCCGGGAGGAGCGTAGGTCGGAACGGCATTGGTGAGCACGACGGTGTTGACGAGCGGGCCCCGGCGAGCGCCATCGAGCACGAGCACTCCCTCGCCATTGGCGAGTTCGGCGCCTGTGCACGAGGGTCGGTAGTACCACGTGGTCACGGACCGTGGTGCCGGCACGCGCAGTCGTGGGATGAGCCGTGATGCTGTGGCCGGGTCGGTGGCGACGATCACAGCGCGGGCATCGATGCGCTCCGCGCCATCGGTGATGACGTGATCGTCAGCAACCGTCTTGACGGGCGTGTCCAGTCGCACGTCGACCCCGGCCGCGAGCTGGTTGGGGATCGTCCGCATGCCGTGCGCGGGTAGCGACGGTGTGCCGCGCACGAAGGAGCGCAGCACAAGGTCGAGGAATCGCCGCGAGGTGGTCAGTTCGTGCTCAAGGAAGACCCCGGAGAGAAAGGGCCGCAGCAGTCGTTCGATGAGCGAACGGTCGGCGCCCGCCCGCCGCAGTGCCTCGTAGGCGGTGATGTCGGGCGCGCGGCGTAAGGCCGCGGGGCTGCGCACGGCCCGAGAAGCGGCGTACGCGACGAAGCGAGCGGTCGACAGCGGAGTGCCGAGCGGCGCGGTGGCGGAGCCCCAGGCCCAGCGCGGCTCGCGACGCGGATCGCCTACGCGCGCCACCTGACGACCGCTGCGCCCAGCAAGGACGACCTGCGCACCCGCGACGAAGGGATGGAGGTCGAGTGCCGCGAGGTCGAGTACGCGCTTTCCCTCGGCATACGCGGGGTTGTAGAGCTGGAAGCCACGGTCGAGCAGGAAGTTGTCGATCACGTCGGTCTGGACGCGGCCACCGACCCGGGGGCCAGCCTCGAGCACGGTCGCATCGACCCCGGCCGCCCGCAGGTGGCGCGCGGCGGCGAGGCCTGCCATGCCAGCCCCTACGACAATCACGCTCACCGCGTCACCGTACCGGGCCTGTGGATAGCCGCCAACGCACTTGCTCGCTTGCAGGCACCATACCGCCATGTCGTACACGCAGATCCCCGATAGCGCACCGCTGACAGTCGTGGTGCCCGTCCTCTCACCCAGCGATTCCCGGCGCCAAGCCCTCACTCGGGCAGCGGTCGTCCGGCACCCCGGCCTCGTCGACATCACCTCGGTGCGCGAAGTCGAGACCGGTCTTGAGGTGTCCTTCTGCCCACCCGCGGGTGCTCGCCGGTTGGAGGTCCACGAGCGTGAGTGGTCGGCCGATGACGTCGTACGACTCCTGGCACCCGTCGCTGCCGGCCTCGCGCAGCTACACGACGCCGACTGCGTGCACGGCGCTGTCACCCTCGATCGCCTGTGGGTGCGGCTCGACGGTGCCGGCCTGGTCGCTCCCGGCATCGCCCATGGTGTCGCCACCGACGACGTGCGCGATCTCGTGAGCCTGATGCGCGATCTGCTGCCGGCCCACTCCGTCGGGGGCGACCTGGCCAGCCTGCTGATCATGGGCAGCGATCCGGATGTGTCGGCACGACCGTCGATGGCGAGAGTGGCGGCAATCCTCGGGCTCGCCCGGCGCCGCAGCGCGCCCTTGACGTCCCCGCCGGCGCAGCGTCGCGCAGGCACCTGTCCCGAGCACGTGGTCTTCCCCCCGACTACGCCCTCGGCGAAGGTGCCGCGACCCCGTCACGCTGCGCCGGCGGGGCGGCTTCCTCGACGTCCGACGTGGCGGATGGTGGCGCTTATCGTCGGCACCGTTGCGGCGGGAGTGCTCCTGCTCGGGGCTGCTCGCGGATCAGATGCGCCGGTCGTGTGTCCGGCGACGACTACGAGCCAGATGCCGCCTGGGCAATCGCCTGATCGATGGTCGGATCGCTCCAGCTGAAGCCGTCAGACTCCAAGACGGCCGGGAGCACGCGCTGGCTGCCGAGCACGTCCTGCGAGAACTCTCCGAGCGCGGCCTTGATGGCGAAGCTCGGCACGGGGAGCATGGTTGGCCTGCCCAGCACGCGACCCATGGCGGAGGTCACCTCGGCATTAGTCACGGGGTTGGGTGCTGTGAGATTGACCGGGCCGCGGTAGCGATCGTCCTCAAGCAGGGCGATCAGCGCGGCCACCTCATCGCGCAGGGAGATAAACGACCAGTACTGCTTGCCGGAGCCGACCTTGCCGCCGAGGCCGAGCCTGAAGATCGGCATGAGCCGCTTCCATGCACCGCCGTGCGAAGTCACGACGATTCCGGTGCGCGCGTAAGCGACGCGGATGCCGGCATCGACCGCGGGCTGCGCGGATGCCTCCCAGTCGGCCACGACATCGGCGAGGAAGCCTGCGCCCTGGGGTGTCTCCTCGGTGACGGCGCGATCGCCGGTGTCGCCGTAGTAGCCGATCGCCGATCCGCACACCAGCACGCGCGGCTTGGGATCGAGCGAGGCCATCGCCCTGGCGATCGTGGTCGTGCCCTGCACGCGGGAGTCGCGGATCTCCTTCTTGTAGGCCTCGGTCCAGCGCTTGTCGCCGACACCGGCGCCGGCCAGGTGGACGACCCCATCGATGCCCTGCAGCGCCGCGAGGGCAACGGTGCCCGCGGCCGGATCCCAGCGCACCTCGTCGGGCGCGCTCGGGGCACGGCGGACGAGTCGCACGACCTCGTGCCCGCGTGCGCGCAGGGCGGGGACCAGTGCCGATCCGATGAGGCCGCTGGCCCCGGTGACCGCGACCTTCATCAGGCGCCCACGTCGGTGAAGTTGGCGTCCTCGAGTCGCTGGCGCACGGCGGTGAGGAAGCGAGCCGCGTCGGCACCGTCGACCAGGCGGTGGTCGTAGGTGAGCGCCAGGTAGACCATCGAGCGAATGGCGATGACGTCGCTGCCAGCGGCATCGGTGATCACGACCGCTCGCTTGACCACCGACCCGGTGCCGAGGATCGCCACCTGCGGCTGGTTGATGATCGGGGTGTCGAAGAGCGCACCGCGGCTGCCGGTGTTGGTGATGGTGAATGTGCCGCCGGAAAGCTCGTCGGGGGAGACCTTGTTGGTGCGCGTGCGCTCGGCCACGTCGGAGATGCGACGGGCGAGGCCCGAGACGCTGAGGTCACCGGCATCGCGGACGACGGGCACCAGGAGCCCACGATCGGTGTCGACGGCCACCCCGAGGTTGATCTCGCCGTGGTAGGTCACCGTGCCGGCGGCCATGTCGATCGAGGCGTTGAGCTGCGGGTACACCGCCAGGGCCTCGACGGCAGCCTTGGCAAAGAACGGCAGGAAGGTGAGCTTGACGCCCTCGCGTACCTCGAAGTCGCGCTTGACCTTGTCGCGCAGCGCAGCGATGCGGGTGACGTCGACCTCGACGACGGTCGTGAGTTGGGCGGCCTCCTGGAGGGACTCGACCATGCGCTCGGCGATGATGCGGCGCAGGCGCGACATCGGCTGCGTGGTGCCGCGCAGGCCGACGGTCGTGGCCAGTGCGGGCGCGGCCGCCGTAACCCGTGCAGCGGGTGCGGGTGCCGATGCGGCGGGTGCGGCCGCGGTGCCACGGGCGGCGGCAAGCACGTCCTGCTTGCGAATGCGCCCGCCCACGCCGGTGCCGACGACCGTGTCGAGGTCGACGCCGTGCTCGGCAGCGAGCTTGCGCACCAGCGGCGTGACATAGGGCTCGTCGTCACCGGCAGCCGTCGCGGCGGAAGCGGGGGGTGCGGTCGCAGCGGGTGCAGGCGTGGGCGCAGGCGGTGCCGGCGCCGGAACGGGCGGTGCCGCGGGTGCCGGCGCGGGAGCGGGCGTGGGCGCTGCGGCGGGTGCTGGCGCTGCTGCCGTTGCGCCGGGGGCGCCGATCAGGCCCAGCGTGCCGCCGACGGCGACGACGCCGTCCTCGGGCACGGAGATGGAGACGAGGATGCCGCCGGCCGGTGCGGGGATCTCGGTGTCGACCTTATCGGTGGAGATCTCCACGATCGTCTCGTCGGCCGCGACGGCTTCGCCGACGCGTCGCAGCCATCGTGTGACGACGCCTTCGGTCACCGACTCCCCGAGAGCGGGCAGGAGGATGGGCGTGGTGTCGCCGGTGGGGCCCGGCGCTGCAGCGGGAGGTGCAGGCACGGGAGAAGGAGGAGGCGCAGCGGGAGCAGGAGCAGGCGGCGCCGCCGCGGGTGTGGGGGCGGCGGCCGGTGCCTCGCCGGCCTCGGCGATGACGGCGAGCTCGGCGCCAATTGGCACGGTCGCGTCCTCGGGAGCGGTGATTGACAGCAGCACGCCGGAAGCCGGAGCGGGGATCTCGGTGTCGACCTTGTCGGTGGAGATCTCCACCAGGGGTTCGTCTGCGGCCACGGTGTCGCCGACCTTCTTCAGCCAGCGCGTGACGGTGCCCTCCGTGACGGACTCGCCCAGGGCGGGGAGGGTGACCGATACCGACATGTCTGGTTCTCCTTCGTGGACCGTCAGGCGTGCGCGTGCAGGGGCTTGCCGGCGAGGGCGAGATGAGCCTCGCCCATGGCCTCGTTCTGAGTGGGGTGCGCGTGGACGAGCGTGGCGACGTCCTCGGGGTAGGCCTCCCAGTTGACGATCAACTGGGCCTCGCCGATCTGCTCGCCAATGCGCGCGCCGATCATGTGCACCCCGACGACCGGACCGTCAGTCCTCTGCACGAGCTTGATGAAGCCCGTGGTCGCGAGGATCTGGCTCTTGCCGTTACCGCCGAGGTTGTATTCGTAGACCGACACTGCGTCGTCACCGAACTGCTCCTTTGCCTGTGCCTCGGTCAGGCCCACGGACCCGATCTCCGGCTCGGAGTAGGTGACGCGCGGGATGTTGATGTCGGCGATGGGCCGCGGGTGCAGGCCGCCGATCTCCTCGGCGACGAAGATCCCGTGCTGAAAGCCGCGGTGCGCCAACTGCAGGCCCGGCGTGATGTCGCCGACGGCGAAGACACCGGGCACGTTGGTGCGCTGGCGCTCGTCGACGAGCACCCAGCCGCGGTCCATGGCGATGCCGGCCTCCTCGTAGCCGAGGCCGGACGCCTGCGGACCGCGACCAACGGCGACCAGGAGCAGGTCGGCATCGAGCGTCTCGCCGTTGTCGAGGGCCACGTGCACGCCGTTGTCGTCCTGGGTCGCCGACTGGAACTGCACGCCGGTCTTGGCGTTGATCTTGCGCTTGCGGTAGGCGCGCTCGAAGGCCTTGCTGATGGCTTCGTCTTCGGCCGCGACCAGGCGCGGGAGGGCCTCGATGATCGTGACGTCCGAGCCGAAGGACTTCCAGACGCTGGCGAACTCGACGCCGATGACGCCGCCGCCGAGCACGATGACCTTCTCCGGCACGTAGTCGAGCGTGAGCGCCTGGTCAGAGGTCATGATGCGGCCGCCGATCTCCAGGCCTGGCAGCGTGCGGGCGTAGGAGCCTGTGGCGAGCACCACGTGCTTGCCGGTGTAGTCCGTGCCATCGACGGTCACGGTGTTGGGGGAAGTGAGGCGCCCCTCGCCCTCGACGTAGGTCACGTCGCGGCTCTTCACCAGGCCCTGGAGGCCCTTGTAGAGCCGACTGACCACGCCGTCGCGGTAGGAGTTGACCTTGGGCATGTCGATGCCCTCGAGGGTGGCCTTGACGCCGAAGTTCTCGCTTTCGCGTGCCGAGTCGGCGACCTCGGCGGCGTGGAGGAGCGCCTTGGTGGGGATGCAGCCGCGGTGCAGGCAGGTGCCGCCGAGCTTGCCCTTCTCGATGAGCACGACCGAGAGACCGAGCTGCGAGGCGCGCAGGGCGCAGGCGTAGCCCCCGCTGCCGCCTCCCAGGATGACGACGTCGGCCTCAGGCACGGCGGCTCCCTTTACGTTGATGTGAAGCCATTCTTCCACCGTCCGCTCACGCGGACTCCCTCAGGGCGACACCCTCAGGGGAGCTGGCCCTGCGCGACGTCCTCGGCGACCTGGATGAAGGTCCGCACGGCCGCGCCGGTGCCGCCCTTGGGGGTGTAGCCGTACGGTCCGCCCTCGTTGAAGGCCGGCCCGGCGATGTCGAGGTGCGCCCACGGCTGGCCCTCCGGGACAAACTCGCGCAGGAAGGCGGCCGCGCTGAGCATGCCGCCCTTGCCGTCACCGATGTTCTTGATGTCGGCGATCGGGGAGTCCAGCGTGCCGCGCGACTCCTCGGGGATCGGCATATGCCACATCGTCTCGCCGGCACGCTTCGCGGTCTCGTAGATCGCAGCCTGCAGGTCGTCGTCGTTGGACATGATCCCCGACGTGCGGTCGCCCAGGGCGATGATCTGCGCGCCGGTGAGTGTCGCGGCATCCACGATGAGATCCGGCTGCTCTTCGGACGCCGCGACGAGTGCGTCAGCCAGGATCAAGCGGCCCTCGGCGTCGGTGTTGAGCACCTCGACCGTGCGCCCGCCGTAGATTGTGATGACGTCGCCGGGTCGCTGTGCGTGACCACCGGGCATGTTCTCCACGGTGGGGATCCAACCGATGACGTTGACCTTGGCCTTCATGCGCGCGAGGGCGGTGACCGCGGCGATGACGGCTGCGGCGCCGCTCATGTCGCACTTCATCGTCTCCATGGCCTTCGGCGGCTTGAGCGAGAGACCACCGGAATCGAAGGTGACGCCCTTGCCGACCAGGGCAACCGTCTTCTTGGCGCCCTTGGGGGAGTACTCGAGGCGGATGAGCCGCGGCGGATTGGCCGAGCCCTGCCCGACTGCGAGGATCCCGCCGAACTCGTCGCGTGCGAGGGCGTCCTCATCCCAAACCTCGACGCGCACGGGCAGCTTGCCCACGGCCTCGATGGCCTGCTGAGCGATCTCCTCCGGGGGGAGTGCGGACGGCGGTGTGTTGACGAGGTCGCGCGCGTAGTTGACGGCCTCAGCGATCACCACTGCGCGATCCAGCGCTGCGGACTGCTCCTTGTTCTTGGGGGCGCCCGTGATGAGGATCTTCAGCACCGGCGCCTGCTGACTCGAGGCACTCGCACCGCGGAAGGCATGGAAGGCGTAGTTGCCGAGTAGTGCACCCATGGCGATGGCCTCGACGCGCGGGCCATCGGGTGAGGTGACGACGATTCCCACCGACTTCGTGCCGGCCAGGCTGCGCAGGGCCGCGCCCACGGTCCGGCGTACCTTCTCGAGGTCGAGGATGCGCACGTCGCCGAGCCCGACAGCCACGATCATGCGCGCCTTGACGAGGCCGGTGCCGGGCACCCGCGTGATCTCACCGAGCTTGCCGTTCGCACCGAGCGCTTCCAGTGCCTTCTCGAGCGAGACGCGTACATCGTCGGGGAGGGCCGGCGGTCCCTCAACGTGCTTCTTGCCCTCGTCGGTGATGCCGACGATGAGGGCGTCGACGTCGAGGGTGGTCACGGGGGCGCTGGTGAGGGCGATGCTGGTCATGAGGCAAGACCCTAGGCCATCAGCTGCGGTCGGAGTCAGGGGTTAGCGGACGTGCGGGGGCACGAAGGGCGGATTCGTCACTGTGAAGCGCGCTTGACGACCACGCACGTCGACGACGACCTCGTCGCCCTCGGCGATGGACGGGTCGAGCAGCGTAAGACCGATGCCCTGCTTGAGCGTGGGGGAGAAGGTCCCGCTCGTCACGATGCCCACGCTCGACCCGTCGGCCGAGAGCACGGGCATGTCCGGACGCGGGATGGCGCGCTCGACTGCTGCGATGCCGCGCAAGCGCCGACGCGGCCCGGCGGCGCGCTCGGAGGTGAGCGTCTCGCGGCCAGAGAAGGCGGGCTTGTCCCAGCCCACGGCCCACACGAGGCCCGCCTGCACCGGCGTGATGTCGACCGAGAGCTCATGGCCATGCAGCGGGTAGCCCATCTCGGTGCGCAGGGTGTCGCGCGCGCCGAGGCCGGCGGGCGTGGCCCCTGCTGCGACGACGGCATCCCACAGCACAGGGATCACGGCGGCGGGCGCGAGAATCTCGTAGCCGCGCTCACCGGTGTATCCGGTCCGGCAGACCATTGCCGGGCTGTCCTGCCACTTCGCGAAGGCGAAACTCATGTAGTCGTGACCGCAGGGCAGTCCCACGGCTGCGAGGACTGCATCGCTACGCGGCCCCTGGACCGCGAGGATGCCGTAGTCCTCGCGCTTATCGGCGATGCTAATCCCCGACCCTGCTGCGGCGGCGTTGAGCGCCGCGACCACGGCATCGGAGTTGCTCGCGTTGGGGATGATGAAGGCGTGGTCATCGTCGATGCGGTAGACGATGAGATCGTCGATGACACCGCCCGACTCATCGCAGAGCAGGTTGTACTGCGCCTGCCCCGCGCCCACGCGATCGAGGTCATTGGCCACGACCGTGTTGAGCCACGCGATAGCGCCGGGCCCGGTCACCTCGGTGTAGCCCATGTGCGAGACGTCGAAGACGCCCACGTCCTCGCGGACCGCGGTGTGCTCGGCCACTGTGCCGGCGTACTCGATGGGCATGTCCCAGCCGCCGAAGTCGGCCATCTTCGCGCCGAGGTCGGTGTGACGGGAGTGGAGTGGCGTCTGGCGCAGGGTCATGCGCTGACGCTAGCGCCCAGCGCGTGTCGGCGATATCCGGTACGGCCGCGATGAGTTATGGCGTGCACTGGTGGCCGGGGTCCGTCAAGACGCCATCAGTGGCCCCCGTTTCGACGATCCGGCCATGCTTCACCACCATGGCCCTGTGGGTCACTGTCCGCATGACCGCTAGGTCATGGCTGACGAAGATCACGGCGGTGGCGTGCCTACGAAAGAGATCGACAATGAGCGTGGATATCGTCACGTGGCCGTGCTGAAATCACGGTGCGAGATAGAAGCGAAGGTGTTGCCATCTTGGTCGGTCAACCTGGACCCCCAATGGACTAGGTGCTGAATTGACCGATCGATAACAGAGTTGTACTTGTGTTGACTCATGTGTCGCTGCCATTTCCTGAGCTTGTCGCAGCGCTTTTCGTCGCGGGCGCAGGTGCTCCTTGCACGCCGCCGCGGTTCGGATCATGCAACCGAAAGCGTGATCTTGCCGACTGTTGCGCCGCTATTGAGCAATGCGAAGGCTTCTCGTGCATCGGACAGTCCGAAGCGAGCCGCGATAGTCGGGCGCAGCGACGCCGCATCCATATGCGCTACGAGGTCGCGAAGTTCCTCGCGGGTACCCATGGTGGACCCGATCACGGATAGTTGGAGGAAGAAGACTCGGGCGAGGTCTGATGGGGGATTCGGGCCGCTCGTGGATCCGCACACGACGATGCGCCCACCAGGTCTGAGTGATTTGAGCGAGTGAGCCCACGTTGCTTCGCCCACGCTCTCGATGACGAGGTCCACCCGATCTGGGAGTCGACTGCCCGGCTCGAATGCGGCATCGGCCCCGAATTCCAGTGCTGCTGCACGCTTGGACTCGTCGCGACTGGTCACCCAGACCCGGGCCCCCATGGACTTGGCCAAGGCGATGGCAGCCGATGACACCCCACCGCCGGCACCTTGGACGAGGACCGTCTCGCCGGAAATCAGGTGCCCTCGCGAAGTGAGCATGCGGTACGCCGTCAGCCAAGCCGTAGGCAGGCACGCGGCGTCGTCGAAGGTCCAGGAGGAAGGCTTCGGCACAGTGTTGCGCGCCGGAATCGCCACTTGTTCTGCGAGGGTGCCGGGATAAAGCTCAGATAGCAGGCTCCGGCGCGGATCCAGAGTCTCGTCGCCACCTCCTGCGGCCGGATCCCCAATGACGGCGTGGACGATCACTTCCTCGCCTTCATCGGTCACGCCGGCAGCGTCGCATCCCAAGATCATTGGGAGGCGCTCCGCCGGTAGGCCTACACCTCGCAGGCTCCACAGATCGTGGTGATTCAAGCTTGCCGACTTCACGTGGACTCGGACCCAGCCGTCGGGGACCTCCGTGTCGGCGAACTCGCCCACGGTGAGGGCGTCCAGGGGTGTTGCGGCGTTGGCCGACGTCGCTGCTGCTGCCAGCATGGGCGTTCCTTTCGTTCAGGGGTTCACCTAGGGGCTGCTCAAGGTGAGACAGGCGAGCCCCTCAGTCGAGGGGGAGCCCGCGGGCCAGTTGCTTGTCAGGATCGAGGAAAGGTGGAGCGGCGTGGATGATTTCGGTGCCGTCCCCGATGGCGGTGAAGACCTGAGAGTTCGGGGAGGCCAGGGCATCGGGTACTGGCCGGTCGAGAAATGCGTAGCCGATTCCGCACGCCGGGCTCGGTGACCATGCGCCTGCCCGCACATGGCCGACGTGGCGACCATCGATCGCGAGGGCCTCGCCGGGTTTGGGGCACGAGTGCCGGTGATGCCCATCAGCCGCACGCCTCGCGGTGCACGGCTGAGCGCAGCCTTGCCGACGAATGCCTCCTTCGCCTCGTCGATGTAGCGCCCAAGATCCACGTCGTAGGGAGTCATGGTCGGATCCATATCGGTGCCGTTGTCGAGGATCCCCGCTTCGATGCGCCGAATGCCCACGGCCTCGAGACTACCCCCGCGATTCGGCACGCATGTTTCGGTGGTCCTCGGTGCCGAGGATCCGGTGTTTCGTCCCTACACCTCGCCCTGCGCGGCCGCTCCCCTGCTGGAGGCCCATGCCGTTGCCTTGGGCATCGAGGTCCCAGGCCTGTCGCACCCTGCGGGTAATTCGCGTGTGCGGATCTTGCCGGAGTGACGCACGCAAGCCACAGCGACGTGGCCTTCGCGCCCTGGCTGACCTGATCGGCCAGTCGTCCGCGAGCGGTGCGGCACCGGCCTCGCAGGTGTGACACACCCGGGGCGCCCACAGTCGCGGCCTTCCCTCATGCCACAACGGCAAGCACGACGAGCACGGTCGACGTAGCTACCTCGATCGCCGCTCCGAGGACATCACCATTGATGCCACCGAGGCGTCCCGCGGAGCGGGCCACTAGGCCCAGGGCAAGGGAGAGTCCGGCGATGACCGCGAGCGCGGGCGCCCACGCGACGCCGGTGAGCCAGGCTCCTGCTGCTGCCGCGAGGACCAGCACGCCGGCGACCCAAGCGAGGGCGGCCGTGCGCGGCACGGTGCCGGCCACGAGCGCACCGAGCCCTTCGGGACTGGCTGCGGGGATGCCGCGCGTGCACGCGACTACCGCAGCGAGGCGTCCGGTGACGACGGCCACGATGACCGTGAGGGCACCCCAGCCCGCATCACTGGCCACCGCAAGCGCGGTGGCCTGAATCAACAGCACGAGCACGAGCGTGACGACACCGAAGGGACCCACATCGCCGCGTCGCGCGATCTCCAGGGCCCCGTCGCCGCGCCGTCCACTGCCGAGCGCATCGGCGGTGTCGGCCAGACCGTCGAGGTGCAGTGCGCGCGTCAGGTAGGCGAGGAGGGCGACGGCGAGGACGGCACCGAGCAGATTGCCGTAGGCCGCATCGGTGACCGAGCACACCGCCCACAGCACGAGGGCCGCAATCGCGCCCAGGAGGATTCCCATCAGCGGGGCTAGCAGCATCGCCCCCCGCGCGGTCGCGCGATCCACGCGCGTGGGCATTCTGGCCGGCAGGATCGTGAACGTGCCGATGGCCAGGCACAGCGCGTTCATGCCGCATCGCTGGGCCCGGTGGCGACCCCCGCCTCCTCGAAGGTGAGCATCTCGCCGAGGGCGGCAGCGCTCGCGGCGACGAGCGGCACGGCCAGCAGTGCGCCCGTGCCCTCGCCCAGTCGCATGTCGAGTTCCAGCAGCGGGATGAGGTCGAGGCGTCCGAGGGCCGTGGTGTGCGCGGGCTCGGTCGAGCGATGGCCGGCCTGCCACCAGTCGCGCGCCCGGAAGGCGGCGCGATGGGCGATGAGAGCGGCGGCCGTCGGCACGGTGCCGTCGAGGATGACCGGCGTACGACGCTGCGCGCAGCGCAGCAGAACGCCGACCATGGCGGCGATGTCGGGCCCGCCGATGGCGGCGGTGAGTTCGAGGGGCGAGCCCTTGAGGTCCTTGCCCCGGCGCATCGCATTGCGCACCGCCGCGCACTTGCGCATCCACGTCTCGTCGTCGATGCCGGTGCCCCGGCCGACGACCGATACGGCGTCTGCGGGCCCGAGGAGTCCGACGATGGCGGCCGCGCTTGTGGTGTTGCCGATGCCCATGTCACCGACGATGACAAGGTCGGCGCCAGCGTCGATCTCGTCATCGGCCACGGCCACTCCGGCATCGAAGGACTGCTGCGCCTCCCCGAGCGTCATAGCATCCTCGCGGTCGATTGAGCCGCTGCCGCGTCGCACCCGGTAGCGCGTGACATCGGGAGCGAGGTCGTCGGCGTAGGACGGATCGGCGTCGACTCCGAGGTCGACGACGCGAACGCGGGCGCCGACGCTTCGAGCGAGAGCATTGGCGGCTGCGCGCTCCGACAGGAACGTGCGCACCATCTGGGCGGTGACCTCGGGAGGGTAGGCCGACGTGCGCGCGGTGCGTGCGACGCCGTGGTCGGCCGCGATGATGATCAGCGTCGGACGCTGCGGAGGTGGCGGGGGACACTGGCCGCGCACGGACGCCCACCACGTGCCGAGTGCCTCCAGTCGGCCGAGGGCCCCCGTGGGCTTGGTGAGCGAGTCCCAGCGCTCGGTCGCGGCCTCGGCCATGGCTCGATCCGGAGCCTCGATGCGCGGGACGATGTCAGCCAAGCCCGACAGGGACGGCGCGTTGTCGCTCATCGTCGACCGCCCGCGATGGCGAGGGGGCGGCCGCCGACCATGAGCACGGTCTCGTCGCACACCGCGCCCACCTGCTGGTGCAGTCGCCCGAGGAGGTCGACGAAGAGTCGCGTTGACGCCGACATCGGCACGACGCCCATGCCGAGCTCATTGCTCACGAGCAGGACGGTGGCGTGACAGGCGGTCAGCGCATCGACGAGGTCCTTGGCGGCGTCGTCGGCGGAGGCCATGAGGTGACCGCGGTCGACGAGGTCCCAGTCTGCGCCGTCGGCCGCGTCGTCGAGCACGCCGGTGAGCCACAGCGTCAGGCAGTCCACCAGCACCGCCTGCGACGGACCGGCCTGTCGAAGGACGTCCACGAGCGCACGGTGGCCCTCCACCGTCGCCCATGCGATCGGACGACGGGCGCGATGATGCGCGATGCGCTCATCCCACTCGGCATCGCCCGATCGGGGGGCCGCGGTCGCGACGTAGGTCACGTCACCCAGGGCGAGTGCGCGGCGTTCGGCCTCGCTGGACTTGCCCGACCGTGCGCCACCGAGGATCAGGGTGCGGGTCGCGCGTCCGAGCACGGTGCCGTCGTCGACGAGTCGGACGCCGATCTCGGCGAGCCGGGCCCGGAGCACTTCCCTCGGGGGGTTGTGGTGGCTCAGGTGCACCGCGATGACGTCGCCGTCGTCGGCAATGGCACCGACGTCGCGCAGCGCCGCTAGTGCGTGCGGGAGCGTGGCCAGGTCGAGGTGTCCGGTGCGGTGGTCGACGTGGTCGCCGAACGTTTCCTCGATGAGCACGAGGTCGGCACTTGCCCGCGTCAGTGCTGCCACCGTCGAGTCGGGCAGCGGGCCGGTGTCGGTCAGGTAGAGCAGGCGCGAGCCCCGGGTGTCGGTGACGTCGAGGAGCACGCTGTCGGCGGCGATGTCGTCGTGGCTGCCGCCGAAGAGCGCCGCATTATGCGCCGCGGCGTGCACGCGCGCGTGCCACGTGCCCTCGGGAGTGTCGAGAGCGATCATGTCGCCGGGCCCGACGTCGTGGAACTCCACCGGCGTGTGGGGTCCGACCCAGTCCGTGCACGCTAGTCGTACGCTCGGCGGTCCCCACACATGCACGGTGTGGGGCGTGGGATTCCACGAAAGCCACAGCAGCAGAGCCGGATCGAGGTGGTCGGGATGCGCGTGCGTGACGAGCACGTGGTGGACGTCGCGCAGCGATCGGCCCGCGCGCGCGACGGCGCCGGGCACGGCGGGACCGGCGTCGAGGAGCACGTGATGGCCGAGCAGGGCGGCCGTCGGCAGTCGTACTTCGCCGCGTGCGCGTGCGTCAGCGCATGACAGGCACAGGCAAAAGGGACTAGGCCAGCCGTCGGCGGCACCGGTGCCGAGGAGCAGGACCTCCATCAGCGTCGGCTCTCGGCCAGCGGGGGAGCGATGAACTCCACCGAGGGCGCGAAGTTGGCACGTCGTGCGGTGCGCCGCAATGCGGTGAGCACCGGTCGCCCGACCAGGAGGATGACCACCGCCGTCAGCACCCCGCGCGGGATGTCCCAGCCCAGTGACGTCACGAGTGAGAACGCGAGCCAGCGCGCGCGGTTGTCGGAGATTGGAGCGCCCGGATCGAACAGGATGCCCTCGGCGTAGGAGGCGGATTCCATGCCGCTGAGGAACGGCCAGAACCACAGGTTCATCACCAGACCGTAGGCTATCGATGCGACCATGCCGTAGGCCGCGAGCGTGGCGACCTCCGGGCGCCCGCGAAGCGGAGGAAGCAGTCCGGCACCGAGTCCGACCCAAGCCGCCGCGATCATCTGAAACGGCAGCCATGGGCCCACGCCGCCCGTGATCAGCGCGGACGAGGCCAGTGACAGCGAGCCCAGTGCGAACCCGAATCCGGGCCCGAGTGCGCGGCCGCCGAGGATGATGACGAACCAGATGGGCTCGAGGCCCGCGGTGCCCGCGCCCAGTGGTCGCAGCGCGGTGACGACGGCGGCGAGTACACCGAGGATCGCGATCGACTTGGCGTCCATGCCGCCCTCCGCGATCTGCGCGAGCACGACGAGCAGCACGAGCGGGATCACGGCCGCGAAGACCCACGGCGCGTCCGATGCGTGCGCGACGGCCGCCGAACCAGCCTCGGCGAGGAATGGCCACCCGAAGGCCAGCAGGCCCACGGCCGTGGCCAGGCCGACAGCGGCCCACGACCAGGGCCCCATGCGCACGGCGGTGCTCATCCGGCGACTCCCAGTGCGGCCGCGACAGCCGGAACCGTGAGCGGCACGCGCTCTCCGGGGCATGTCGCGAGCACCTTCGCCACCTGCGGAGCAAAGAGCGGCGACCCGATAACGACCTGCGGAGTGGGACCGTCGGCAACCACCTCGCCATCAGCGAGCACGACCACGCGGGTGGCGACGTCGGCGACCAGTTCGACGTCATGCGTGGCGATGACCACCGCGTGGCCTCGCGCCGCGAGCCCGCGCAGGATCTCGGCAAGGCGCGCCTTGGTCGGGTAGTCGAGTCCGCGCGTGGGCTCATCGAGCAGCAGCACCGCAGGCTCGGCCACGAGCACGATGGCCAGCGCAAGGGCAAGGCGCTGTCCCTCCGACAGGTCGCGCGGGTGGGCGTCGAGATCGATCTCGGGTGCAAGATCGGCTAGCAGGCCCGCGGTGCTGCCCTCGGCGCAGTGCGCATCGCGGTCGGCATCGCGGCATTCGGCACCGACGGTGTCGCGACTGAGCAGGTCGGCGGAATCTTGCGGGACGAGCCCGATGCGACCGATGAGCTTCGGCCCGCGCAGGGTCGCCGGATCGATCCCGGCAATGCGCACGGTGCCCGCATCGGGTCGGCGGAGCCCGACCAGTGTCGAAAGCAGGGTCGACTTGCCGGCGCCGTTGCGCCCCATGAGCGCGATGACCTCGCCCTGCGACACCTTAAGGGTGATGCCACGCAGTGCCGGGATCTGCCCGTAGGACGCGCGCGTGCGATCGATGGAGACGACGCGTGCGCCGGTCGCCGGCTCATGGTCAACAGCGACGTCGGCCAGACGGTCGCGCAGCGCTCCCGCCTGTCGTCGCGCGTCGCGCACGGATAGGGGCAGAGGTTGCCAGTGGGCGAGCCGCCCGAGATGGACGACCGGTGGCGCGACGGGCGAGGTCTGCATGGTCGGGCCCGGCTCGCCGAGGATGGGCGGGCGTCCGTCGCCGGGGATCAGCAAGATGCGGTCGGCGTATTCCAGGACGCGCTCGAGGCGATGCTCAGCCATGACGACGGTGACCCCGAGATCGTGGACGAGGCGCTGCAGGGTGGCCAGGACCTCCTCGGCGGCACCCGGATCGAGTGCGCTCGTCGGCTCGTCGAGGACGAGTACGCGCGGATGCGCCGTGAGGACGGCACCGATCGCCACGCGTTGGCACTGTCCTCCCGACAGGCTGAGCAGCGGTCGGTCGCGCACGTCGGCCAGGCCGAGCAGGTCGAGCGTCTCCTCCACCCGTCGGCGCATCGTGCCAGCGTCGATGCCGAGGCACTCCATGCTGTAGGCGAGTTCCTCTTCGACCGTGTCGGTGACGAAGCTCGACATCGGATCCTGCGGCACCATGCCGATGATGTCGGCAAGGTCGCGCGGGTGGTGGGCGGAGGTGTCGCGGCCGTCGACTGTGACCCGACCCTGGAGCGTGCCTCCGGTGAAGTGGGGGACCAGGCCGTTGATCGCGCGAAGGAGTGTCGACTTGCCGCTGCCGGTGCGTCCCACGACGAGGACGAGTTCGCCCTCCTGGATGTGCAGGTCGGCGTCGATGAGCGCGGGCGACGCTGCGCCCTCGTAGGTGATGGTGACGTGGTCGAAGCGGATCATGCGCCTACCGCCTCGCGGGTCAGCCCGACAGGAATGCGCGGGCGCGGCAGCGGCGGCGTGATCACGGCGGGGAGCACGCTGACCAGGATGCCGATGACCGCCAGGGGCGGCACCGCTGGCCAGGCGGGCGGGTCGACGGGAGCGACAAGCCCGGTCATGCCCATGGCGCTCGCCGCGAGGAAGGTGCTGGCCGTGACGAGGGCGCATGCCGCGACGCCCCACTCGGGCCAGGCCCACGGGTCGGGCCGGTACCGCGTGCGCGTGGACCGACGACCCGCGAGAGCGAAGCCGACCAGGCCGCATGCCAGGCCGACCGCCAGCATGGGTAGTCCGAGGTAGGCCGGAGCGGAGGCATCGAGCAGGGCGTAGACGCCGATGATGAGCGCGACGAGGCCGATGAGCAGTGCTGCGGTCGTGGCGCGGCGTACGCCGGGACTGCGTTCGGCCTGCCTACCGTATCCGCGCGAGTCCATGGCGGCGGCCAACGCGACCGAGCGTTCGAGGGCACCCTCGAGCACGGGCACCGCGGCCCGTGCCGCGCCGCGCACACCTCCCTCGGGCCGACCGCGAAGGCGGCGCGTGGCACGCACGCGGTCGAGATCGGCGACGAGTTGTGGGGCGAAGGTGACGGCGACGACGACGGAGACGCCGAACTCGTACAGCGCCGCGGGGATGGCCTTGAGCAGGCGCGCGGGCGACGCCAGCGAGTTGGCGGCGCCAACACACGCGAGGATCGTCGCCAGGCGCAGGCCGTCGTAGATCGCCGCCAGGATCGACTCGGCCGTGACTGGACCACCGAGGCGCACGCCCGCAAGGACGTCGGGAAGCGTGACGGAGGGAAGCGTGAACAGCACCGTGACCCCGATGGGTGCGGCGACGATCACCTGGAACACCACGCGGATGGCGATGACGATCAGGCCGATGCGCAGGAAGACGCCGAATGACCGCGACCACGGGGCCCTGGGTCGGCGAGCAGCCACGACCAGGCCCGCGACCGCGATGATCAGCAGGAGAAGGAGCGGGTTGTTGATGCGCGATGCCGCGATGGCCAGCCCCGTGGCCCACAGCCACCAGGCGCCCGGGTGCAGCATGCGCGGCATCACGGCGATCTCCGGCGCATGAGCACGACGGCACCGCCTCCGATGACCCCGATGCCCAGGACGGCGGCCCCGACGCCGAGCGCACTGCCACCCTCACCCGGGTCGGATGTGACGGGACCGGCGAGGACCGACAGGGAGGGCGACGGCGTCGGCGTGGGCTCGGGTGTCCTGGTGGCGGTGGGAGACGGAGTGGGCGAGGAAGAGGTCGTGCGTTGTGGCGACGGCATTGTCACCACGGCTGCGCTGGGCGTGGCGGTGGTGGCCGTGGCGCCCGCGCCACCGGTGGCCGGTGCCGAAGTCGGAGTTGCCGTTGGCGCTGGCCGTGGGGACTTCGTGGGTGCCGGTGTCGTCGTGGGCTCTGGCGTTGTGCTCGGCTTCGGCGAAAGGCTCGGCTTCGGCGTTGGCTCGTCCACCACGACCGCGCACTCGCGCGCGGGGTAGCCGCCGATGGAGCAGATGAGTCCGTCGTCGACCCGCACCGAAGCAGCGGCACGGAGTATGTCGTAGCCGCTGGCACGCGTGTCGGCGACGACGCACAGTGCCCAGGCGCCGGGAGGCTGCTCGCCGTCGGGCGCATCCTGCGCAAGTCCGGGATCGACGATGACGGCGACGCGCTTGCGTCCCTCTTGCGCGGGAGTTTCGAAGCACACCGTCTCGAAGTCGGGTGCGAAGCTGGGCCGGTCATTGCCGGCAACGCCGCTCACGGAGAAGCGCCATCCGTCGACAGTGCCGTCGGCCGGCACGCGCGACGACGGACCGACGTTGGCAAAACCCCACTGGCCGTCGGCTCCCAGCCAGTACGACCAGTAGCGATAGGCCGCCGCCTGGGCCGCGGTGGCGGTCATCACCGGCGCGAGAGCGGCCGCGACGACGATGATCGTCGCCGCGAGGACTCGCCGGTGGGCCATGGTCGTCGCCCCTACTTCTGCAGCGTCGCGAGGAGTCGGGCCGGGAGGTCGATGCCGCCGAAGTCGCGAGGATCCTCGCTCGCGGCAATCGCGGCGAGGGTGAGGGTGCCGAGGGCGGCGGGCCGGTCGGAGGTCCCGTCATTGATGTAGGCCTCGGCGTTCTCCGTGAGCGCGGCGACGGCGAGCGTCGTCGCCCTGCCCGATGTGCGCGTGGCCACGAGGCCGATGACACCGAGGGCCGTGGAGTTCCAGTCGGCTTCGCCGGGCGCGAAGGCGTTGGGAAGCCAGCCGCGACTGGCGGTGATCTGCGCGGCGATCCATCGCGCCGTTGCCGACGACGCGTCAGTGGGGCGACCCGCTGAGTCGCAGATCACCTTGGGCGCGGCCTTGCGCTGCGTTCGAGGGACGAGGGCGAACGCGTCAGCCAGGCCGAGCAGTCCCTGCGTGGTTGACAACGCGTCGGGCAGGCTGCCGGCCATGTAGGGCAGGCCACCCACCTGCACCGGTTCGGCGGTGCAGCCGTACACCGTGCGGCGCAAGTACCTCGAGGCGTGTTGACGTACCCTTTTTGTCCCGTCGATCAGGCCGAGAGCGGCGATGGCCAGGCCGGTCGAGTTGGTGTCGGCCGCACCGCCCGCGAAGTAGGGGAAGCCGCCTCCGCGGGTCTGCTGCTGGCGCAGCCAGTCCTGCGCCGCCACGGCCGCCAACTCGGCGTCCTGCCCATTGCCGGTGATCGTCAAGGCAGCCAGCGCCAGGGCCGTGGAATTCGTATCAGGTCCGGTGTAGGTCGCAGGATCGGAGGGCGGGCACGGCACCGACGTGTCCGCCCGGTAGCCCATGAAGGACCCGTCCGCGCACTGCTGCTCGACCAGCCACGCGATGGCGCTGTCGGGCACATCGGCCCCGGCGCCCATCAGCCCCATGAGCGCGTAGCTCTGGCGATAGACACCGTCGTACGTCGGATCCGACGACCCGAACAGCCCGGCATCGCTCGACGCCGTGCGAACGGGTCCTGCGGAGGCAGGCGAGATAGCGCTGGTTGCCACTAGTAGGCAGGCGATGACGACGCCGACAACTCGAAACTTCACTCGTACTCCAAGGTGAGCGACCTACTTGGCGGTGGGGCCGCTTCGGGGACACTCGTCCCTGGAGTAGCTGCCACGCCCCGCAGACCTCGACGGGGTGAATGCCGGATGGCATCCACTAGGCGCTCGCGCCCGCCAGGTGCTCCGACTTGCCGCTGGGGCGGCTCACGGTTGCGGGTCAGTGCCGGAATCTCACCGGCTTCCCCTGGACATCGGGCGCGTTTGTTCAGTTGTGGCCTCATCCGACCACGCGGAGGCGAGCTGAGTCAAAGGGGGCTCGCCGCCCTTCGCTCCGGCGTACGGTCAGCCCATGGGCTGGACATGGATTTTCACCGACCTGCAGGGCACCCCGGCCGCCTCCCTGCCGGCGGCCGCGGTGCTCGACCCGTTCCCCACCCAGGCCGACGCTGAGACGTGGCTGGGTGAGTCGTGGCGCGAGCTCCTCGACGGTGGCGTCGACGCCGTCGTTCTGTACGAGGATGACCGCCAGGTCTACGGCCCGATGAGCCTGCACCCGCCGGCGTAGTGCCGCGGTCTAGTCAACCGGCAGCTGGCCGCGCTTGACGCGTGGTGGTGGCAGCCGGAAGCGGCGCAGCTGCAGGGTGCGCAGCGCGGCGTAGAAGAGGCAGCCCCTCCGCTCAGCCTTCTCGGAGAACTGCTTGCGCAACTTGCTGTTGAGACGAATGAGCAGGACCGCCTCGTCGAAGGCCACGATGGCGACGAGTGCCATCCACGCGATCGAGACGAAGACCTGGATGGTCGGATTAGGAACGAAGCCCAGGACCAGCACGGCCAGGGCAATGAAGATGAAGTACTCAGCGATCGTGTAGCGACTGTCGACGAAGTCTCGTGTGTAGCGACGAGCGGGGCCCTGATCGCGTGCCGGCAGGGCGCGCTCGTCGCCGGCCACCAGGGCAGCGCGCTGGGCCGCCCGGGCCTCGCGATCGCGTTCGCGCGCTGCCTTTTTCGCAGCCTTGGGATCCTTGGGGACCTTCAGCGCCTGCTTGCGCGCGGCCTCGGCCTCCTTGCGGCTGGGCGTGGGGCGCCCCTTGCCGGAACCCGGGGCCGCCTCCTCGACGGGCTCCGGCTCGGTGGCGGGCTTGCGACCAAACATGCCGCCAATCTAGCGAGCCCGATGACCGGAGGAACATGAGTGCCGAGGCCCCCCTAGTCTGGAGGGCACATCCTGGATCGGGAGGACTCATGGGTCTGTGGCAGCGCTTCAAGTTGATTTTCAAGTCCAAGGCCAACAAGGCACTCGATAAGGCGGAGGATCCGCGCGAGACCCTGGACTACTCCTACGAGAAGCAGCTCGAGTTGCTGCAGAAGGTGCGCCGGGGTGTGGCCGACGTGGCGACGAGCCGCAAGCGCATCGAGTTGCAGATCCAGAGCCTGGACCAGCAGACCAACAAGCTCACCGAGCAGGCCAAGGCCGCGCTGGCGGGTGGGCGCGAGGATCTTGCCCGCGAGGCGCTGACACGCAAGAGCGGCCTGCAGACCCAGATCGCCGACCTGCAGGCCCAGCTCGCCCAGCTGCAAGACCAGGAGGACAAGCTCGTTGCTGCGTCGCAGCAGCTGCAGGCCAAGGTCGAGGCCTTCCGTACCAAGAAGGAGACGATCAAGGCCACCTACTCCGCTGCGGAGGCACAGACCAAGATCAATGAGGCATTTGCCGGTATCTCCGATGAGCTCGGCGATGTCGGCCTCGCGGTCCAGCGAGCCGAAGACAAGACGGCGCAGATGCAGGCCCGGGCCGGAGCCATCGACGAGCTGGTGGCGTCGGGGGCCCTCGAGGATGTGTCGAGCTCGGGCAAGGACAACCTCACCCTCGAACTCGAGCGCATGGCCAACCAGAGCCAGGTCGACAGCGAGCTTGAGGCGATGCGCCTGGAGCTCGGGCCCGGCGGTGGCGGGGGCGCCATCGAGGGCGGCAAGGCCTAGGAACCCTCGGACTCAGGGGACCGACCTCTCCTCATGGCTCGCACTCGATACGGCACCGACCGAGGGCTGACCGCCCGCATGTTCGGCACCATGTTCGGACTCGGCCTGCTCTACGTGATCCTCGCAGCCGTGATGTACGCGCTCGGAGTGAGTGCGATCTGGGTTCTCGGCATCAGCGCCGTGCTGCTCTTGGGCCAGTGGTGGTTCTCCGACTCCCTCGCCATGGGCGCGATGCGCGCCCACGTCGTGACGCCCGAGCAGGCGCCCCAGTTGCACGGACTCGTCGACCGCCTGTGCTCGATGGCCGACATGGAGAAGCCGCGTATCGCCATCGCCGACAACGATGCGCCCAACGCCTTCGCGACTGGCCGCACGGCCAAGCGGTCGGTCGTCGTGGTGACCACCGGGCTGTTGCGCCGGCTCGACCGTGATGAATTGGAGGGGGTCTTGGCCCACGAGCTCTCGCACGTGGCGCACAAGGACGTCACCGTCATGACGATCGCGTCGTTCTCGGCGATCCTCGCGGGCTTCATGGTGCGATCGGCGATGTGGGGTTCCATCATGCGCGACCGCAGAGACCAAAACACCGCGATCGTGTTCCTCGTGGTGATGCTCGTGAGCGTGCTGGTCTACCTCATCTCCTTCCTGCTCATCCGCGCGCTGTCCCGCTATCGCGAGCTGGGTGCTGACCGCGGGGCCGCCCTCGTGACCGGCAAGCCCACCGCCCTGGCGCGGGCACTGCAGAAGGTCACCGGCGAGATGGGCGCCATCCCCACGCGCGACCTGCGCCAGATGGAGCCGGTGGCGTCGTTCGCGTTCGTGCCGGCGTTCTCCAAGGGCGGCGGAGGAGGCTTTGGCCTGGAGTCGCTGCTGTCGACGCACCCGCCCTTGCAGAAGCGCCTCGATCAGCTCGCTCGCATTGCCACCGATCTCGGCCAGCGCTAGTGGGTGTCCTCGACGGCCTCTTTGGCCGGCGCAAGGCCCGCGGCCCGAATCTCGACGCACTCTTCGCGGTGCCGACCGCCGCGATCACCCTGCAGGTGTCCCTCGACCTTATGCCTACCGGTCAGGGCGCCGTGGCCTTCCGCGCCGCCGAGGGCCGCGCGTTCGCCGATATCGAGGCGGAGGTGCGCGCGCTCCTGGACGCGGACGGCGGGCCACCCATCAAAGTGGTGCAAGATGCCTTCGGCTACACGTGGCTGGTCGTGACGACCGATCCGCCCGACATGTCATCGGTCGTGACCGACCTCCACGCGGTCAACGTTACGCTCGCCGAGCATGGCTTTGGCCCGCAGTTGCTGTGCACGCTGGTGCCCTTCCGTGATCCGAATGGCCGCATGCTGGCGCTCGTCTACCTGTTCAAGCGCGGCACCTTCTATCCCTTCGCACCCGAGACCGGGGAGCGGCGCGACTCGGTCACCGAGCTGCGCGTGCGCGACCTCGTGGCGGGGGAAATCCCGTGGGAGAGCGACCTCACGCGCTGGTTCCCCGTGTGGGACGCCCCCGGAATGGCCTAGGCGCCCGGGTCCCGGCCCCCGCTGCGCTGTCGCCCCGGGCGGGGACGTCGATGAAGCGGCCGCTGCGCCACCTAGACGTCGACGAGGTGGTCGCCACATGGTCGACGAGGTCCGGTGCAACTACGCGCATCTACCAAAGACGAGCTCTCTCGGCCGCCCGGTGCAACGACCTAGCCTGACCGACTATCCGGACCACATCGGCCGGGTCGCGGAAGACTTCGACACCGTCCATCGGAGCGTGCGAACGCCGACACGTCCGAGCAGCACGTCACGGGTCTTCTCATCTCGCAGCCGCTGTGCACCCCCATCCCACTCGCCCACTAGTCCTTGGCGCCGACTCCCGGGAGGGCGAGCATGCGGTCGAGTGCCACCCGCGCCCAGTGCGCCGTGTCGTCGTCGACGGTGATGCGGTTGACCACGCGGCCATCGACGAGGTTTTCCAGCGTCCACACCAGGTGGGGCAGGTCGATACGGTTCATGGTCGAGCAGAAGCAGACGTCACGGTCGAGGAACACCACGGTCTTGTCGGGATGGCGCAGGGCGAGCCGGCGCACGAGGTTGAGCTCGGTGCCCACCGCCCAGGCGCTGCCGGCCGGTGCGTCGGCAATCGTCTTGATGATGAACTCGGTCGACCCCACGAGCTCGGCCTTCTCCACCACTTCGTGACGGCACTCCGGATGCACGAGCACCTGCACCCCGGGCACGCGCTCGCGCACGTCGTCGACGCTCTCGGGGGTGAAGCGACCGTGCACGGAGCAGTGCCCGCGCCACAGGATCATCTTCGCGGCGCGTAACTCGTCGGCTGTCAGAATGGGGCGGTGGGGATCCCAGACCACGCAGTCGTCGGGCGACATGCCGAGGTCGCGTACGGCGGTATTGCGGCCAAGGTGCTGATCGGGCAGGAAGAGCACCCGCTCGCCGCGCTCGAACGCCCACTCCAGCGAGCGCTTGGCATTGCTCGAGGTGCAGATCGAGCCGTTGTTGCGGCCGGTGAAGGACTTGATGTCGGCCGCGGAGTTCATGTAGGTGATGGGGATGGTCGACTCGGCCAGGCCGGCGGCGGTGATGGCATCCCACGCAGCCTCGACCTGGTGGATGGCGGCCATGTCAGCCATGGAGCAGCCCGCGGCGAGGTCGGGAAGGATCACCTGCTGGTGCTCGGCGGTAAGGATGTCGGCGCTCTCGGCCATGAAGTGCACGCCGCAGAAGACGATGAACTCCGCCTCCGTATGCGCGGCCGCCTGCTGGGAGAGCTTGAACGAGTCGCCCGTGGTGTCGGCGAACTGGATGACCTCGTCACGCTGGTAGTGGTGGCCGAGGATGTAGAGGCGGTCGCCCAGGGCGGCCTTCGCGGCGGCCGCCCGCGCCACGAGGTCGGGGTCGTTGGCCGGTGGCAGGTCGCCGGGGCACTCCACTCCGCGCTCGCTGTCGGGGTCTGCCCCGTGGCCGAGGAGCAGCAGGGCCAGCGGCGTGGGCGCGGGCTCGGTGAACGACATGGCACCATTGTTCCACCCCGGGGAATGCCTCCTGGGAGGGTCGTGTTGGCACAGGTGCCATTCCCCATGGATGATGGTCAGACACTGAAGGTTAGGAGGGTCAGATGACCGCGGAGACCACTACGGGCGACGGCGTCGTCATGACCGACGCGGCGGCGTCCAAGGTGAAGGCGCTGCTCGAGGCTGAGGGCCGCGACGACCTGACCCTGCGCATCGCCGTGCAGCCCGGTGGCTGCTCCGGCCTGCGCTACCAGCTCTTCTTCGACGACCGCTCCCTCGACGGGGACATCGTCAAGGACTTCAGCGGAGTCAACGTCGTCACCGACCGCATGAGCGCCCCCTACCTCGGCGGCGCCACGATCGACTTCGTCGACACCATCGAGAAGCAGGGGTTCACGATCGACAACCCCAATGCCACGGGCTCCTGCGCCTGCGGCGACTCGTTCCACTAGGAGTTGCCGGGCCCTGCCGATAGGTTCCTGCGCGTGGCTATCCTCGTGACCGGGTCGATTGCGACCGATCACCTCATGACCTTCCCGGGTCGCTTCGCCGACTCGCTTGTGGCAGAGAAACTCGACCGCATCTCGCTGTCGTTCCTCGTGGAGACCCTTGACGTACGCCGGGGCGGCGTCGCGCCCAACATCGCGTTTGGCATGGGCTGCCTGGGGCTCAAGCCCGTGCTCGTCGGCGCCGTCGGGCCTGACTTCGCCGACTACCGGTCGTGGCTCGAGCGGCACGGCGTCGACACCGAGTCGGTGCGCGTCTCCGAGGTGCACCACACGGCACGTTTCGTATGCACCACCGACCTCGACGCCAGCCAGCTCGCGTCCTTCTACCCCGGTGCCATGAGCGAAGCGCGCGAGATCGAGCTCGCGCCTGTCGTGGAGCGGGTCGGCACCACCGAGCTCGTGCTCATCGGCGCCAACGACCCCGACGCGATGCTGCGGCACACCGACGAGTGCCGGTTCCGCGGCTATCCCTTCGCGGCCGACCCCTCCCAGCAGCTCGCGCGCATGGAGGGTGACGACATCCGGGCGCTTATCGACGGAGCGACCTACCTGTTTACCAACGAATACGAGGCTGCCCTGACCGAGCAGAAGACCGGGTGGGCGGCCGACGAGATCCTGTCGCGCGTGGCATGTCGCGTCACCACGCTCGGGCCGCAGGGCGCGCGCATCGAGCGCCGAGGCGAGGCGCCCATCCTGGTCGCCTGCCCCCGGGAGGAGGCAAAGGCCGATCCCACGGGCGTCGGCGATGCCTTTCGGGCGGGGTTCATCTCAGGCCTGGTGTGGGGCCTTTCGGATGAGCGGTGCGCGCAGGTCGGCTCACTGCTGGCCACCTACGTCATCGAGACGATCGGTACGCAGGAATATGCGCTCGCGCAAGAACATTTCCTCGATCGCATCGAGCAGGCCTACGGCCATGATGCCGCCGCCGACATCGCGCCGCATCTGCGCTGCCCGCAGCCCTAGCCATGCCGGCGGCACTCCCGCCCAGCGAGTGGGACCTGCCCGATCCCGCGGCGGCCGCCGCGGGGGAGGAACTTCTCGCCGTCGGTGCCGACCTCGCACCGGCCACGCTCATCGACGCCTACGCCCGCGGCCTGTTCCCCATGGAGGTCGAGCGCGATGGCCCGATCGGCTGGTGGTCGCCCGATCCGCGCGGCGTCATTCCGCTGGACGGGCTGCGGATTTCGCGATCGCTACGGCGCTCCTGCCGGCGGATGCGCACGACCATCGATCACGCCTTCAACGAGGTGATGGCAGCCTGCGGCGATCCGCGACGACCGCAGGGCTGGATCACTCCGGCATTCCGCTCGGCGTACGGCGAACTGCATCGGCTCGGCTGGGCGCACTCCGTCGAGGTGTGGCAGCACGATGTGCTGGTCGGCGGCGTGTATGGCGTGCAGGTCGGCGGCCTCTTCGCCGGTGAGTCGATGTTTCACCGTGTCCGCGATGCCTCGAAGGTGGCACTCGTCACGCTGGTCGAGGTGCTGGGCGGCGACGCCGGCGCGCAGGAGGGGCGCCTCCTCGACGTGCAGTGGGCCACGCTGCACCTGCTGTCGATGGGCGCGGTCGCGATGCCGCGCCCGGATTACCTGTCTCGCTTGCGCCTGGCCATCGCGCAATCGCCGGCGATCCCCTAGCGGATGCGCACGAAGTAGGTCATCGCACCGTCGGGCTCGGCCTGCGAGCCCAGGAAGTCGACGCCCTTCATCTCACACCACGCCGGGATGTCTGATGCTGCGCCGGGGTCGGTGCAGACCACCGCGATGATCGTGCCGCTCGATGCATCGCGCGCCGCACGGGCGACGGAGACGACAGGAATCGGGCAGCGATGACCGCGCTCGTTGAGGCGAACGTCGGCCTTCATCATCGGGAACCCCCCTCGGACGCTTGCACCAGCGCACGAATGTCGCGCACGACTCCCGGAAGCATAGCGAGGAATCCGCGCACCGTGTCGTCGGTGACGCCGAAGGGGAGTGAGACGCGCACATTGCCCTGCGTCAGCACGCCCATTGCCTGCAGCACGTGGCTCGGGCGCCGGGTGTCGGCAACGCACGAGGATCCGCTGGAGATTGCGTATCCCTCGCGATCGAGTCCGAGCACCAGCGACTCGCCATCGACGTAGAGGCAGGAGAAGGCGGTGAGGTAGGGCACGCGCTCGTCAGGATCGCCCAGCAACATGACGTCGCCCACGTCGCGCGCGACCACCGAGCGGATCTCGTCGGTGAGGCTTCGCGCTCGCACGGCATCCTGCTGCCGCTGCTCGTCGGCCCACTCGAGCCCGCTCGCCGCGGCGAGCGCGAGGGGCACGCTCAACAGTTCGGGTCCGCGCTCGTCGTGGGGCAGCGGGGGCTGCCACCGCGTGGGGCGGCGTACGCACAAGATCCCGACGCCGGCGGGGCCTCCCCACATGTGCGCGCTGCCCGTGAGGATCGACCACCCCTCCGGGGGGTCCAGGCGCCCCAGCACTGTGGACGCATCCACGAGCAAGGGGACGCCGGCCTGCTCGCAGGCCGCCACGACATCGGCGAGCGGCTGGAGCGTGCCGACCTCGTGGTTGGCGGCCTGCAGGCAGGCCAGGGTCGCGCCCGGCAGGGCGGCCGCGAAGGCAGCGGCGTCCACGCGGGCCTGGCGATCCACCCCGATGGGACGAACCTCCCCCCCGGCCTCGGCGTGAGCGTCCCCCTGGGCCAGGGCGGCGCTGTGCTCGACGGAGGAGATGACCAGGGGACCGGGACGGGCGGCGAGGGCCCCGGTGAGGCCGAGTCGCAGGGCCTGGGCCGCTGACCCGGTGAAGACGAGGTCGGCGGGGCGGGCCCCCACGCGCGAGGCGACCGATTCGCGGGCGGCTTCGAGCAGGAGGGCGGCCCGGCGCCCGTCGCGGTAGAGGCGTACGGGGTCGGCCCACCCCGCATCGATCGCGGCGGCGAGGGCCTGGGCGGCACCCGGATTGAGGGGCTGTCCGGAGGCCGCGTCGAGGTAGCCGGCAGGAGGCAGGGCCACGCGCTGACGCTACCCCTCGTCCCTCACGGCCCTCGAACGGCGGGGGAGGCGTGCGTGCGCTAATGTCCAATATGTGACAAGCAGCGGTCGGCGCGCGTTCGCGATGGCCGCAAGCCTGGGCCTGATCGCCATTGTCGCCTCCGGATGCACCGCCAACGAAGCCTTCTTCTTCGACATGCCCGAGCCGGCTACCGCCGAGGGCCCGATTATCATCAACCTCTGGAACGGCTCGTGGATCGCGGCGTGGGCCGTGGGCATCATCACCTGGGGTCTTATGCTGTGGGCGGCCATCGCCTACCGCCGTCGCAAGAAGGACGAGGTCCCCGAGCAGACCAAATACAACATGCCCCTCGAGGTGCTCTACACGATCGTCCCGCTGGTCATGATCCTCGGCCTGTTTGTCTTCACCGCGCGCGACCAGACCGAACTGCTTACCATCGAGGACAACCAGTCGCAGACCATCAACGCCGTCGGCTTTCGCTGGAGCTGGGCATTCAACTACCTCGACGAAGACGTCTACGAAGTGGGCTCGCCCAGCATGCCGCCGACGCTGTGGGTGCCGGTCGACGAGAAGGTCAAGTTCGAGCTCACCTCACCCGATGTCATCCACTCGTTCTGGGTCATTGACTGGCTGTTCAAGATGGACGTCATCCCCGGCAAGGTCAACGAGTTCGAGATCACCCCCAACAAACTCGGCACGTTCAAGGGCCGCTGCGCGGAGTTGTGCGGCACCGACCACTCCCGCATGCTTTTCAACGTGATGGTCGTCACCCGCGAGGAGTTCGACCAGCACATGCAGGACCTGCGAGACTTGGGGCAGACCGGCATGCTCGAAAGCGAGCGCGTCAGCTACGAGGGCGAGCGACCGTCTGAAAGGACGATCTTGTGACAATTCTCAACGATCCGGTTTCCGCGCCCACCACCGCGCCGACGCCCAAGGAGGTACGTCGCACCCACTTGGGTCGCACCGTCGTCAAGTGGGTCACGTCCACCGACCACAAGGTCATCGGCTACCTATACCTCATCACCGCGTTCTTCTGGTTCGTCCTCGCGGGCGCCTTCGCCCTGGTTATGCGTGCCGAGCTGGCTACGCCGGGCATGCAGTTCTTGTCGCTGGAGCAGTACAACCAGCTCTTCACCATGCACGGCACGATCATGCTTTTGCTCTTCGCCACCCCGCTGTTCATCGGGTTCGGCAACGTCGTCATGCCGCTGCAGATCGGCGCCCCCGACGTCGCCTTCCCGCGCCTCAACATGCTCGGCTACTGGCTCTTCTTCTTCGGCGGCCTCACCGTCGCCCTCAGCTTCTTCACCCCCGGTGGCGCGGCCTCCTTCGGCTGGTTCGCCTACCAGCCGCTGAGCAACGCCGTGAACTCCCCGGAGGTGGGCGCCGACCTGTGGCTGCTCGGCCTGGCCATGGGTGGTCTTGGCACCATCTTGGGCGGGGTCAACTTCCTCACCACGATCTTCTGCATGCGCTGCCCGGGCATGACGATGTTCCGGATGCCGATCTTCACCTGGACCGTCTTCATCACCAGCATCCTGGTGCTGATCGCCTTCCCGATCCTGGCCGCCGCCTTCGTCGTCGCCTTCATCGATCGCAAGTTCGGCGCGGTCGTCTTCGCGGCTGAAAACGGCGGCGCGATCCTGTGGCAGCACCTCTTCTGGTTCTTCGGCCATCCCGAGGTCTACATTCTGGCGCTGCCCTTCTTCGGCATCGCCAGCGAGATCATCCCCGTCTTCTCCCGCAAGCCCATCTTCGGCTACATGGGCCTAGTCTTCGCCACGATGGCGATCGGCTCGCTCTCGGTCGCGGTTTGGGCGCACCACATGTACGTTACCGGCTCGGTCTACCTCCCCTTCTTCGCCCTCACGACCATGCTCATCGCGGTCCCCACGGGCGTGAAGTTCTTCAACTGGATCGGCACGATGTGGCGCGGTTCGGTGTCGTTCGAGACCCCCATGCTCTGGACGATGGGCTTCATGGTCACGTTCCTCTTTGGCGGGCTGACCGGCATCATCCTGTCGGCACCGCCACTGGACTTCCACGTCTCCGACAGCTACTTCGTGGTCGCTCACTTCCACTACACCGTGTTTGGCACCGTTGTCTTCCTGTTCTTCGCGGGCCTGTTCTTCTGGTGGCCCAAGATGACCGGTCGGATGCTCAACGAGAAACTGGGCCACATCCAGTTCTGGCTCGTGTTCATCGGCTTCCAGGTCACGTTCTTGGTGCAGCACTGGCTGGGTGTGCAGGGTATGCCGCGCCGCTACGGCGACTACCTCGCCAGCGACGGCTTCACAGCCCTCAACACCGTGTCGACCGTCGGCGCGATGCTGGTGGGCGTCTCGACCCTCTTCTTCATCTGGAACGTCCTGCTCACCTGGAAGACCGCGCCCAAGGTGACCGTCGACGATCCCTGGGGTTGGGGCGGCTCGCTTGAGTGGGCTACCTCATGCCCGCCCCCGCGTCATAACTTCACGTCGCTGCCGCGAATTCGCTCCGAGCGCCCCGCCTTCGACCTGCACCACCCGGAGCTTGCCGACGACGCACACCACGCACCCGCCCTCTCGACCTCGTCGAGCAAGGCTGGCGCCTCGTGAGGCTCACCGGTTGGCTCTTCGCCCTCGGGGCAGTCTTCTTCCTCGGTATCGCCGGCATCTACTTCTACTTCAGCCGTGACGAGATCGGCACCACCGCGCTGGTGATGACCGGCGCGCTCGCCTTCTTGATCGCCTTCTACCTCCTTTACACCTCCAAGCGGCTCGATACGCTGCCCGAGGACCGCGCCAATGCGGAGATCGACGAGGCCGATCCCGAATACGGCTTCTACAGCCCGCACAGCTGGTGGCCGCTGCCGGTGGGTTTCGCAGCCATGCTCGTCGCTTTGGGCTTCATCTTCACCGCGTGGCTCGTCGTGCTCGGCATGTGCGTGCTGCTGATCGCGCTGATCGGCTGGCTTTTCGAATACTACCGCGGCAGTTTCGTCCGTTAATTCGAGCGGGGCCCGGCGTCTTTTAGCGCAGTCAATGGCCCCTTGACCTGGGCCGTCGTGCCCATCGGATTGGTTCTGAAGCTCACGCGTGTGGACGTCCACAGGTCGCTCAACAGGTCGATCAGTGCTGCGCCACGCGTCACCCAATTCGGACCCTTCGGTGAGTCGATGACGATCTCACGGTCGAGCGCGGTGTGCATCGCGGGATGCCTCACTAATGTGAGGGGTCGGTCGGCGAAGAACGGTGCATGTAGAGGCGCCTGCCGGCCCACGAGCGCATCGAGCGCGACGGACGGGAGGCCGCGTAGGCCGCCCTCGCCCGCAGGCACGACCACGTGTGGATTCGGGACGAGGCCTACCAGCACCGGGGACGCAAGCGCATCCGCAGGAGGCGAGCTACAGGTTGCCTCCGCGAGCCTCCAACTGCTGCTTGTTGGTCATGGGAGCACCCTGCTCGTGGAGGATTCCGCCGTGGAAGGGGACGTTGACGAAGTGCGTCTCCTCGTAGTCGTGCAGGGGTGCCTCGAGTGCGGCGTCGTGGGCGACATGGGCCTGTCCCGCCTCGATCTCCTCCCGAGTCGGGGGCTTGATGTCGTCGGCGTAGTACCAGTGCGACAGCTTGGAGCGAAGGATCTGCAGCCGGTAGAACTTGTTGCGTACGCCGTTGGCGTCGAGCTTCGCAGGAGCGGGCAGCGGAGCCCGGTAGGACTCGATGGCCGACTCGAGCACGGCGCGCTCCTTGGCAGGGAGGGGCTCGTGGACCTCGATGAATTCACCGTGGGGCAGGCGCAGGATGCGCCCGGACTCGTAGCCGTGGAGCAGCTTCTCGCGGTCCCTGCGCTGGAGCGCGAGGCAGATGCGGCGAGTGACGACGAAGGCGATCGGGGGCACGACGAAGATCGCGATGCGCAGGAACCAGATGATCGAGTTGATTGATAAGTCGAAGGTGATCGCGATGATGTCGTTACCACCGCCGATGAAGAGCAGGAGGTAGAAGGTTATGGCCATGACGCCGATGGCGGTGCGCGTGGGAGCGTTGCGCGGGCGGTCGAGGAGGTTGTGGTCGCGCTTGTCGCCCGTAGCCCATGCCTCTATGAAGGGATAGAAGGCCGCGACCGTGAAGACGATGCCCGGCACGATCACCGAGGGGATGAAGACGTTCCACGAGATCGTGTAGCCGAAGAGCACGGTCTCGACGTTGGGCATCAGGCGCAGGGCGCCATCGAGCCAGCCGATGTACCAGTCGGGCTGGGAGCCGGCCGACACCTGGTCGGGGGTGTAAGGGCCGAAGATCCAGATCGGGTTGATGGTGACCAGGCCTGAGATGAGGATGATCACGCCGAAGACCACGAAGAAGAAACCGCCTGCCTTGGCCATGTAGATCGGCATCAGCGGGTAGCCGACCACGTTGGTGTTGGTGCGGCCCGGCCCGGGGAACTGCGTGTGCTTCTGGGTCCAGACCATCATCAGGTGCACGGTGATCAGCGCCAGGATGAGGCCGGGGATGAGCAGGATGTGGACGCCGTAGAGGCGGGAGATGAATTCCGTGCCGGGGAACTCGCCGTCGAAGAGCAGGAACGCGCCCCAGGTGCCGACTATCGGGATCGCCTGCACGATGCCGCGGGCGATCTGCAGGCCGGTGCCCGACAGTAGGTCGTCGGGCAGTGAGTAGCCGGAGAAGCCGGCGCCGAGTCCGAGCGTGATGAGCGCGATGCCGATGACCCAGTTGAATTCGCGGGGCTTGCGGAAGGCGCCGGTGAAGAAGACGCGGAACATGTGCACGCTCATGGCGGCGATGAAGATCAGCGCGGCCCAGTGGTGCATCTGGCGGATGAGCAGGCCGCCGCGCACGTCGAAGGAGATGTTGAGCGTCGAGGCGTAGGCCTCGGACATCATCACGCCCTTCAGGGGCACGTAGGAGCCGTCGTAGATGACCTCCACCATGCTGGGCTTGTAGAAGAGGGTGAGGAAGACCCCGCTCAGCAGGACGACGATGAAGCTGTAGAGGGTGATCTCGCCCAGCATGAAGGACCAGTGGTCGGGAAAGACCTTCTTGAGGCTGCGTGTCAGGAATCGGTTGGAGCCGACCCGGTCGTCGACGTAGGCGGCGACCGATCCGCCGATCTTCTCGGTGGTGCTCATCCGCGCTCCCAGAAACTCGGTCCGACAGGCTCTGCAAAGGGTGCCCTGGCTACCAAGAATCCTGCCTCATTGACGCCGATCGGCAACTGGGGCATGCGCCGAGCCGCAGGCCCAAAGACGACATTGCCCGCGTCGGCCAGGTCGAAGGTCGACTGGTGGCACGGGCACAGCAGGTGGTGCGTGCGGTGCTCATACAGGGCGATGGGGCAGCCCACGTGGGTGCAGATCTTGGAGTAGGCGAGGATCCCCTGGTAGTCCCAGCCGTCGCCCTGCTGCGCGCGGATCTCGCCGGGCTCCATGCGCACGAGGATGATCGCCGCCTTACCGCGGGCGTTGAGGTTGTGCTCCTCTTCTTGGATTTCCATGATGTCTTCGGGCAGGGCAGAGACGAGGCCACCGACGGGGATGTCTTCGGGGCGGAGCTTTTGGTAGGTGCCGTCGGTGACGATCGGCATGCCCTCGACCCATGCGGTGGTGCTGAGCAGCTCCGTGGGGCTGGGGCCGAAGCCGCCGTCCTTGGAGGTCCACAGGTCGCGCAGCAGGATTAGGGCGGGGATCGGAAGCAGGGCCATGGCACCGATGAGGGTGCGTCGGATGATCCGGTACTGCGCGAACCCAGATTCCTCTTTTCCGCGCTCGTATTGATCGGCCGCCTCGACGGTTTCGTGCTTGATCGATGTCAGGGGGTGGCGCTCCTGCACGACCTCGACGTCGGGCATGAGCTTCTTGGCCCACTGGATAGCACCGGCGCCGATGCAGAAGATGCCCAAGCCCAGGGTGAGTCCGAGGACGAAGTTCTGCGCGCCCACTTCGCCGAACGTCGGGATGTAGACGGCGGTCGTCGGGTCGATAGCGATGTAGCCGACGCAGAAGAGGATGAACATGAGCATCGACAAGACGAAGAGCGCGGCGACCTGGCGCTCGGCGCGGCGCGCCGCCTTGGGATCGAAGTCGCTGCGACGGGGGCGGTGCGGGATGTCGGCGGCCGGTAGGGCACCGGGGCCCTCGTAGAGCGGACGCGCGAGGTCCTCGGGGTCGACGCCATCGGGCGTGCCATGGCCGTGATCGGGAGTGGCGCCGCTATCGCGCGTGGTGATTTCGCTCATCGCGCCCTGATCGCAATCCATACGGCGAGGCCGACGAAGACGGCGAAGACGCCCGCCCAGAGGAAGAGGCCTTCGGTGACGGGGCCGAGGCGGCCGAGTGCGAGGCCTCCGGGGCTGTCGGACTCCTGCAGGTCGGCGATGTAGGCGATGATCGCCTGCTTGTCTTCCGCAGGCAGGGTCGTGTTGGCGAAGACGGGCATGTTTTGCGGGCCGGTGAGCATGGCCTCGTAGATCTCCTGCGGCGAGGCGTCCATGAGGCTGGGGGCGTGCTTGCCCTGGGTCAGCGCCCCGCCGCCGCCGGCGGCCTGGTGGCACTGCGCACAGTTGATGCGGAAGAGGACGCCGCCCTCGGCGATGTCGGCATCGGAGTAGTCGAGCTGCTCAGCCGTGGGGATCGCGGGCCCGGGGGCGAGCGAGGCGATGTAGGCGGCCATGGCCGAGACGTCGGCCTCGGAGTAGTCGACCGGCTTGACCGGCGCCTGCGCGCCGGGAGCGGCCATGGGCATGCGGCCGGTCGACACCTGGAAGTGCACCGCTGCAGCGCCGACGCCGATAAGGGTCGGACCGGTGGCAGTGCCCTGCGCGTTGAGGCCGTGGCACGAGGAGCAGCCCTCGAGGTAGAGGCGCTTGCCCTCGTCGATGGCTGTTTGGTCGGCGGTGGCCACTGCCTCCGCTGGCGCCGCCGACGTGGCAACGGTGTACGCGCCGCCCACGCCGAGCAGGGCCACGAGCAGCAACAGTGTGGAGACGACCGGATTGCGCCGACGGGCCGCCAGAGCCTTCACGACCTTCCTTCCGTTCCTCATAAGCGCCCGAGCACTGCCGTCCTTGTCATCTCAGTATATAGATCATGAAGAAGAGGGCAATCCAGACGACGTCGACGAAGTGCCAGTAGTACGAGACGACGATCGCGCGCGTGGCCTGGTCGTGCGTGAATCTCCTCACGACGTAGGTTGTGGCGAGCACCAGTAGGAAGGCGATGAGGCCGCCGGTGACGTGTAGGCCGTGGAAGCCGGTCGTGAGGTAGAAGGCCGAGCCGTAGGCGCTGCTGGAGAGCGTGATGCCCTCGTGGACCAATTCGGCATATTCGGTCACCTGGCCGCCAATGAAGATCGCGCCCATGAAGAAGGTGATGGTGAACCACCGGCGCAGCCCCCTTACATCGCCGCGCTCAGCGGCGAAGACGCCGAGCTGGCAGGTGACCGACGACAGCACGAGGATGGTGGTGTTGACGCTCGCGAAGGGGATGTTGAGCTTGGCCGTCTCCTCGGTCCACATTTCGGGGTTGATCGCGCGGAGCGTGAAGTACATCGCGAACAGGCCCGCGAAGAACATGAGTTCGCTGGAGAGCCACACGATGGTGCCCACGGCCACGGTGTTGGGCCGGTTGGCCGGGGCATGGGCATAGGCCTGCGCCACGGAGGGAGAGGCGGTTGCCACATGCCGCAGTCTGCCACGGGGGAGCGTGATGGGCATGGCGCGCCCCCGGTAGCCTGTCGCCGTGACCGACCACGGCCCCGCGAGCGACTCCGCGGCCCCCACCCTGGGCGTCTTGATCTACAGCGACGACCGGACGGTGCGCCAGCAGGTGGCCCTGGCGCTGGGCCGCCGTCCGGCCCCCGAGCTGCCCGCCATCCGTGTGGTGGAAGTGGCCACTGAGGCCTTTGTGACCAGGACCATGGACGCCGGGGGCATCGACTGCGCCATCCTCGATGGCGAGGCCGTGCCCTTCGGGGGCATGGGGGTCTGCCGCCAGCTCAAGGACGAGATCTTCGACTGCCCGCCGGTGCTGGTGCTCACCGGGCGCCCCCAGGACGCCTGGCTGGCCACCTGGTCGCGGGCCGATGCGGTCGTACCGCGGCCCTTGGACCCCCGGGTCCTGGCCGAGGCCACCGCCCACCTGCTGCGCCAGCGGGTGGCCGGCGCCCCCGTGGCCTAGGGCCATGACCTCCCCGGCCGGGCCCACGTGGCCGACCGTGCTCGGGCGCCTGGCCGCGGGCCTCGACCTCGATTCCGACTCCGCCGCCTGGGCCGTGGCCCAGGTGATGTCCGGCGAGGCGGCCCCCGCCCAGGTCGGGGCCTTCCTGCTCGGCCTGCAGGCCAAGGGGCCCACGGCCCGCGAGGTCGCGGCGGCCGCGGCCGTCATGCGCGATGCGGCGCTGCCGATCACGGTGCCGGGCGTGCTGCTCGATGTCGTGGGCACCGGCGGTGATGCGTCGGGCTCGGTGAACTTCTCGACGATGGCGGCGATCGTGGCCGTGGCGTGCGGTGCGACGGTCGTCAAGCATGGCAATCGAGCGGCGTCGTCGAAGGCCGGCACCGCTGACGTGCTCGAGGAACTCGGCGTCGCGATCGATCTCGGCCCCGAGGCGATCGCGTCGTGCGCGCGCGAGGCAGGCATCGCCTTTGCGTTCGCGCAGGTGCTGCACCCGGCGATGAGGCATGCGGCGCCCATCCGACGCGAGCTCGGCGTTCCCACGATCTTCAACATCCTCGGCCCGCTCGCCAATCCGGCGCGCCCCGTCGCCGGTCTGATCGGCTGCGCGAGCGAGCGTATGGCGCCGGTGATGGCGCAGGTCTTCGCCGATCGCGGTGATCGCGTCTTCGTCGTGCGCGGTGAGAACGGCTGGGACGAGGTCTCCCCCTACGGCGTGACTCAGGTCTGGGACACCACGCGCGGCGGCGTCATCGAGGAGCGGCTGCACGCGGTCGACCTCGACATGGGTGACATCGCGGAGGGGGCACTTGCCGGGGGAGATTCGGTGGCCAATGCCGAGGTGTGCCGGGCCGCCTTTGGGATGCCCCGCGAGCATCCCGACCTCGCACTGCCTTCGGACATCGATGCCGTGCGCGCGGTCGTCATCGCGAATGCGGCCGCGGCCCTCGCGGCCATTGCGGCGGCGCATGGCGCCGACACGTCAGCACCGCTGCTGGAGCGCATCCGCGCGCACATGACGGATACGCGGGCCGCGGTCGAGTCGGGCGCGGCCGGTGGCATCCTGCGCCGCTGGATCGACACCTCGCGCGCGCTGCGTAGTTGACCTATCTGGCAGAGATGATGGAGCGCAGCGAATCGGCGGCCGCGCGCGCCTGTCGGACGACGTCGAGTTGTGCGCCTCCCACGTGCACGGGAAGCGCGAGCGGATGGCTCGCGCGCACGAGCCTGGTCGCGCCATCGGTGAGCCAGCGCCACAGCATCTCGGTCTCTTCGACGAGCGCCTCGTCGGGCTCGACGGCATCGGCGGTCTGGACCAGCGCGTCGAGCCGCGGGCGCGGATTGTCACCGCGCGGCACCAGGCCCGCCGCGGCCAGGCGACCGAAGCGCACCACGTGGATGTGCCATGCCCCGTCGACGCACTGGGCCGCCACGACCTCGTCGGCGGCTCCGAGCGCGGCCAGCTGCTCATCGCGCAGGCAGCCACGGAGGTAGGCCTCCAGGCGATCGCGCCACGAGCGCGCCTGCTCGAAGCGGCCCTCCTCGCTCAGCGCCGCCATGCGATCGAGGAGCGCATTCACCACGGCGCGGGTGTCGCCGGTGAGCGCGGCATGCGCCGCCGCCGCGGTCTCGGCGTAGGACTGCGCATCGCCCTCGTCAGCGCAGGGCGCCGCGCACTGGTCGAGCTGCGCGCGCACGCACCCGGCAGCTCGACGAGGGCGCTTGGGCAGTCGATCGGTGCACGTGCGCAGCGGGATCGCCGCCTGCAGTGCCTCGATCGCCAGGGTCGCCGCGCCGCGACCGGAGAACGGACCGATCGCCGCGATGTGCGCATCGCGCACCCGCGACACCGTGACCAGGCGCGGATGCGGCTCGCGCGTGAGCGCCACCCACGCCATGCGCTCGGGATGGCGCGAACGCCGGTTGTAGGGCGGCTGCTGCTCGACGATGAGACGCAGCTCGCGCACGCGGGCCTCGAGATCGGTCGCGCACACGATCGGGTCGACACGCGCGGCGATGCCCACCATCTCGGACATGCGCGCCCGGGTCTCGGCCGCGGTGAAGTAGGTGCGCACGCGCTGGCGCAGATTGCGCGAGGTGCCGACGTAGAGGGCGCGACCCTGCGCGTCGCGGAAGAGGTAGACGCCCGGGGCCTCGGGCACCCCCTCGAGGAGATGGCGCTTGGTGCGTTGCTGCGCCGTGGTGCGGCCGCCGAAGGCCAGGAGATCCTCCAGGCTCTGCACGCCGAGGGAGCCCATGCGGTCGAGGAGGCCGTGGAGCACCGCGACGGTCGCGCGCGCGTCGTCGAGCGCCCGGTGGCACGGGGCAGTGGGCGAGCGGAAGCGGGCGGCAAGGGTCTCGAGCTTGCAGTTGCGCACCTCGTCGCGCGTGAGCGCGCGCCTGGCCAGGCGAGCGGTGTCGGCGACGCGCGGCGATGGCCACGCGATGCCGGTCTTGTCGCAGGCCCCGCGCAGGAAGCCCATGTCGTAGGGAGCGTTGTGCGCGACGAGCACCGCGCCGTGGGCGAACTCCCAGAAGCTCGCCGTGGCCGCCATGATCGATGGGGCGCCGGCGAGCATGCGGTCGGTGATGCCGGTGAGTGCGGCGATGAACGGCGGGACCGCCACGCCCGGGTTGACCAGCGTCTGGAACTCGCCCAGCACCTCGCCGCCGCGCACCTTAACCGCGCCGATCTCGGTGATGCCGGCATCCTGCGGCTTGCCCCCGGTGGTCTCGAGGTCGACCACCACGAAGGTGACGTCTCGCAGCGGGGTGCCCAGGTCGTCGAGGCTGAGCTGGCGCTCGTCCATGGGGGGACCGTAGGCGCGGGGTCCGACAGTCCGGGCTCCGACACACCTCCTACCAACGCCGACTGTGCAGCTGTGCCGTGTGGCCATGAGGGGACGCGTGGACCGCCTGCACGCTCGCGGAAGGCAGGGGGGACTGTCAGACCCCCCGCCTAGCGTCGTCGGCATGAGAAGCGACCTTCCCCGCCCCTCGTTCACCCCGCCGTCGGGCGCCCCCACGGGCCCCGAGGGCGAGATCCTCATCGACTGCGGCGACTGCGTCGTGCGCGGCGACGCCTGCGGCGACTGCATCGTCTCCGTCCTGCTCGGCCCCATCGGCGGCGTCAGCGGCGAGGAGCGTGCGGCCTTCGCCGTGCTCGCCGACTCCGGCCTCGTGCCGCCGCTTCGGCTCGTGCGTCCCGATGAGGGTGCCGCTTGATGGCGTCGTGCACCCCGCATCACGAGGCCACCTGAATCCGAGTCACCAGTAAAGTCTCGTCATGACCGTTCGCCTGGCCCTCCTCCAGGTTTCCTCATCTGCCGACGAGGGTCCCGGAGGTCGCATCCCTCGCGTGCTCGACCGCGTCGAAGACATCAGTCCGTCTGCGGACCTGGTCGTGCTGCCCGAGTTGTGGATCCCTGGCGCCTTCGACCTCGCCACCGCGCGCGATGTTGCCGGTCCGCTTGATGGTCCCGTGCTCGACAGATTGCAGGCAATCGCGCGGGCATCGGGCACCTGGATCCACGCCGGCTCCTACGCCGAGCGCACCGACGACGGCCGCACCTTCAACACGTCTGTTCTCATCAATGACCATGGCACGGTGGTGGCCACCTACCGCAAGCGGCATCTTTTCGGCTTCGAGACAGGGGAGCGCACCCTCATGTCGGGCGGTAGCGACCTTGTCGTGGTTGACACCCCGCTGGGGAGCACTGGCATCGCGACGTGTTACGACATCCGATTCCCCGAGATGTTCCGGCTCCTCGTCGACCGCGGGGCCACGGCCTTCCTCCTCTGCGCCGGGTGGCCGACGCTGCGCATTGAAGCCTGGCGGGTCTTCTGCCGCGCCCGTGCAGCGGAGAATCTCGCCTTGGTCGTGGCCTGCAATGGCGTGGGAGCCCACGCCGACGTCGTCCTCGGCGGCCACTCTGTCGTCGTCGATCCCGTCGGCGAGGTCATCGTCGAAGCGGGGGGCGGGGAGGAAGTGCTCCGGGCAGAGGTCGACCCCGGTGCATCCGCGGCGTGGCGCGTTGCGTTCCCGGTCCTCCAGGACAGGCTCCCCGATCCGTCCTAGGCCCACAGGCCGGCGTCCGATAGCGATGAATGATCGGCAGGCCGCTGACCCAAGGGGTAGCCCTCAAGCAGTGGTTCAACGCTTCCCTTGCTTTGGGTTCCCTCTCACGTGCGACGCTCACACGACCGATGCTTGCGTCGAGGTCTTCCGCCAGCAGGGCCTCGCCGCTGCCCGCGTGGGGTCCCTCGACGCACGTGGTGTCGTCCGCCTTCGGGATGGCGATGTGGTCGTGACCACCCTAGACGCGGCCGGAGTGACCAGGCTGCGTCGATCGTCAGAGACGCAAGGATGGATAGCTTCGTGCCGCCGCTTCGGCTCGTGCGTCCCGACGAGGGTGCCGCATGATGGCGTCGTGCACCCCGCATCGCGAGCCGCCGCCGTCACCGGCCTCGTACTCCTCCTCGCCGGCGGCGTCATCGCCGCCGTCTGCGTCCCGTGGGATGCCGCCGTCGCGCCCTGGGCCGAGCTCGACATCCCCTCGGCCCTGACCTCCTTCACCGAGCAGCAGCGCGCCGAGATCGCCGCGTACGCCGATGCCGCGTGGCTGCCCGGCCTGCTCTCGATCCTCGCCAGCCCCGTCCTGGCGCTCCTGGTGCTCGCGTCCTCGCGCGCCCGGCGCGCGCTCTCTCGCATCGGCCCGCGCGACCGCCCCGTCGTGCGCGACTTCCTCGCCGCCGCCGTCCTGCTCCTGTTGACGCGACTCGCGGCGCTGCCTTTCGACCTGTGGCTAGCTGTCGTACGACGCGGCAACGGCCTGCTGATCGAGCCCTGGGCCACGTGGCTGCTGCGCTGGTCGGGAGCCACTCTGCTCGTCGCGCTGCTCGGCACGCTCGCCGTCACGATCGCTCTCGCGCTGCTGCGGCGATCGCCGCGCGGCGGATGGATCGCGGTCGTCGCCGGTGCCGGCATCGTCGTCGCGCTCGTCTCCCTCGCCGTGCCCTACGCCAATCTCGTCGAGGGCACGCGCAGCGATCCGCGGGTGCGCGACCGAGTGCTCGCCATCGCCGACGCCGCGGGAGTCGAGGTCGGCGATGTCGTCATCGTCGACGTGGCCGATCGCTCGCCCGTCCTCAACGCGACCGTCTCGGGCTGGGGTCCCACGCGCACCGTCACCCTCTACGACACCCTCCTGAGCACGGCCACGCCCGAGCAGGTCGACGCGATCGTCGCCCACGAGCTCGTCCACGTGCGCGACAACGACGTCGTGCTCGGCACGGTGCTCGCCATGCTCGGTGCGACCGCCGTCGTGGCCTTCGCCGTCGCACTCGCCCTCAGCCCGGGCGTGCGCCGTCGCCTCGGGGTGCAGGGCCGCGCCGACACCCCGCTCGTCGCCCTGCTGGTCGGCGTCGTCCTCGCCGGCTCGCTCGTGGCCGTGCCGGTCTCGTCGACCATCAGCCGCGCCATCGAGGCACGCGCCGATCGCGACGCCCTCGTCATCGCCGGCGACCCGGTCGCCTACGCCGACCTCATCGCGCTACTGGCTGTGACCAATCGATCGACGCTCGAGCCGCCGCAGTGGCGCTATGCGCTGGTCTTCACGCACCCGACTCCACTGCAGCGGATTGCGGCGACTTCAGCACCGACCTCGTGACTATCGCCAGGGCCAGCACCGTCGCGATGACCAGCAGCACGATGCGCACTGATTGCATCCCCGCCGCCCACCACTCGCCGCCGATAAAGCTGCCGTAGCCCAGGGGGTAGATCACCTGTGCGGCGAGCACCGACGGCACGAGGAGGCAGACAACGCGCCGCATGCGGCTTGCCGGATCGAGGAATGTGACCGCGGCGACGCCCGCGATCCACACGGCGTACTGCGGCGACAGCACGCGACTGGTGACGATCGATACGAGCAGCGCGGTCAACGCCACGTCGGCGGGGGAGAGTGCCTCGAGCCGTCCGAGCAGGCGCGCAACGCCCATGAGGCCCAGCACCGCGAAGCCTGCGAGGGTGATCGCCAGGCCGATCGGCACGGTGGCGGCGATGTCGACCTCCATCGACCCGAAGCGGAACGTTGTCGGGATGTGCGCGCCGAAGGCCTGGGCGGTCATGAAGGGCCAGGCACCGACGGATTCGACCTGCAGCCCACGGGCGCCCTGCTCGCCGAGGAAGGAGATGCCGCCCGAGGCCCACAGTGAGATGCCGACGAGGATGGCCGCGCTGGCGAGGACCAAGCCGAGGATTCCACGCGGCAGGCTGTGCCGCGGCAGGGCGATGATCATGAGCGCGGGCCAGACCTTCAGCAGTGCGCCGGCGGCCGCGGACGCCCCGCTCCACACGGGTCGAGCGACCAGGACGAGCGCGCCGACCGCCGCCAACGTGGGCACGACGTCGAAGCGCGCGATGAAGACCGGCCCGATGATGAGCGCGCTCGCGACCCATGCCCATGCCGCGGCATAGCCCACCTGTCGCCGCTGGCCCGCGATGAGCAGGATGACGAGCACGGCCAGGTCGCACGCCAGGACGATGCCCACCGTCGCCGCGACGGGGTTGGAGCCGATCAGCGCGGCGAGGGCGAAGATGACGCCGGCGCCCGGCGGGTATTGCCACATGTCGTCGCCGATCGGGAAGCGACCGGTCACCAGCAGGTTGGACCATTCGGCGTAGAGCTTGACGTCGTTGATGACACTGGGGCCGTCGCGGTAGGGGATCGTGCCGGTGATGAAGCCCACCAGGAGCGCTCGCGAGAACACCCACGCGACGACGACGGCCGCTGCTCTCACGGCGCGTCGTCGGCCTGGGGCAGCAATCCGAGCTTGAGTGCGGTCATGAGTGCCTGGGCGCGATTGGCGGCGCCCAGCTTCTCGTAGAGCTTGGAGATGTGGGTCTTTGTCGTAGAGTCGCTGATGAAGAGCTGCCGGGAGATCTGCGCGACGCCGAGGCCGTCGGCGAGCAGGAGCAACACCTCGCGCTCGCGGGGAGACAACTGCGGGCCCTGTGGCGACATGCGTCGCTTCATCGCATCGGCCAGATCGGCCGACGTGAAGGACTGCGGCGAGGCCGCCGCATGACGTGCGGCCGCGATGATCTCCTCGGCGGGTGCACTCTTGGGCACGAAGGCACTGGCCCCCGCCTCAAGCGCATCGAAGAGCTGCGTGTCGCCGCCATACATCGTGAGGACGACGATGCCCATGTCGACGCTGTGAGCGCGCAGCGCGCGCACGATGTCGAGACCGTTGCCATCGGGGAGCCGAAGGTCGACGATCGACACGTCGGGCGTCATCTTGCATCCAACCGCGATTGCTTCAGCCACGCTGGCAGCCTCGGCGACGACCTCGAGGTCGTCCTCGCGCTCGAGGGCGCGCCGCAAGCCCTCGCGGATGAGCTCGTGATCGTCGGCGAGCATGACGGTGATCGTCATCGACCCACCTCCCGCGTGCCTGTCTGCAGTGACAACTCCACCACTGTCCCATTGGGAGTACGTCGCTTGACGGTGAGACTCGCCCCGATGCGAGCCGCGCGTTCGCGCATGATCTGCAGGCCGAAGCTGTCGGGGCGCCCCCGGCCCTCGGGGATGCCCCGACCATCGTCGGCCACGCGCAGGAAGGCTCCGCCCTCCGTGACCCGGTAGGTGACCCAGAGGGTGCGCGCCTGCGAGTGGCGACGTGCATTGGCGACGGCCTCCTGGGCGATGCGCAAGATCTCGGGCGCGACGCCCGGTGGAAGTCGTGTCTCGTCTTCGTCGAGCACCAGGTGCACCGTCATGCCGGCCTCGGCTCCGACCGACCGCACGTGGGTCGACAGGGCATCGCCGATGCCGGCGCCCACCTCGCTGCGGAGGTCGTAGATGGACATGCGAAGTTCGGTGACGATGCGCGTGAGCTCATCGCGAATGCGCTGCAGGCTGGTATGCGCGGTCGGCTCGTCGGTCGCGCGCAGGGCGTCGTCGACGAGGAAACCGAGGCCGGCCACCTCCTGCGCGATCCCATCGTGGATCTCGCGGGCCAGGCGCCGGCGTTCCTCCAGGGTCGCCAGGTCGCGCACCTCGTCGAAGAGTCGCGCGGTGTCCAGGCGCAGGGCCGCCTCGTCGGCCATGAGCTGGGCCTCGCCGAGGTCGTCGATCGGCCATAGGCCGCCGACCCGCTCCAGGCCAACCAGTCCGATGCGGCGGTCGCCGAGGCGCAGGGGGATGACGGCGCAGGCCTGGGTGCTGCCGAGCTCGGGGCCGTCCATGGTGCCCAGTCGCTGGACGGCCACACCCGAATCCCAGGCCTGGCCCCAGATGCCCGAGTGCGTGCTGGGCAGCCAGTCACCGGCATCCATGCCGGCCACGCGCGCGACGGGCAGGAAGGCACCGCCGTCGCTGCGTACAAACACCTCCGCTCGATCGTGCGGCAGGACATCGCCGAGGCGCCCGATCGCGGCCTCGGCAAGCGCCGTCTCCTCGAGTCCGCCGGGGAGTTGGCGCGCGATGTCGCGGAGCGAGGTCAGCAGTCGACGCGCCGCGTCGTAGTCGGTGCGCGGCGGCGCCGTGCGCTCGCGCAGGTGCGCGGTGAGAGCGGCGCCAAGGCCAAGGGCTATGCCGATGGCCACGGCCACGGTGAGATCGACCAGCCCGATCGGCAGGTCTTCGCTTCGCCGTATGACGGTGCCAACGACGAGGATGAGCACCTCGAGGGCGATGCTGGCCGTGACTCCCGACACGCCCATCGACAGTGCCGCCGTGATTGGCGGCACCACCAGATAGACGATGGAGGGCCGGTCTCCCGGCATCGCGGTGATGACGATCAGGGCCGCTGCGCCCGCTTCCGCGAGGGGGACGGCAAAGCGCACCCAGATGGGACGCCGGATGAATCCGAGAGCGGTTGCTGCGATGGCGAGCGCGGCGAGCCAGACGATCTGCGAGGTCGACTTGGCGAAGTCGCCGGTCAGGAATGCGAGGGCGACGACCGCAGCAAAGCCAAGGCCCCGCGCCACGCCCTCCCGGGTGCGACGCGAGGCCAGGGCCTCGCTCACGCGTAGAGCGCGTCGATCTCGGATGCGTACTCCTTCATCACGACATTGCGCTTGATCTTCATCGACGGGGTGAGCTGGCCGCCCTCCTCCGTCCAGTCCCTGGGCAGGATAGTGAACTTCTTGATGGCCTCGGCATTGGAGACAGCCTTGTTGGCCTCGTCAACGGCCGACTGCACTTCGGCGCGCAGGTCGGGGTCGTCGACCATCGACGCGACCGTCGCATCCGTGGGCTTGCCCTTCTGCTTCAGCCAGCCGGGAAGCGATTCGGGATCGATCGTGATGAGGGCGCCGATGAAGGGCTGGGCGTCGCCGACCACGATGCACTGGCCGACCAGCCAGTTGGCGCGCAGGCGATCCTCCAGCACCGCGGGTGCGACGTTCTTGCCGCCGGCCGTGACGATCAGTTCCTTCTTGCGCCCGGTGATCTTGACGAATCCCTGGTCGTCGATCTCGCCGATGTCGCCAGAGTGGAACCAGCCGTCGGCCTCGATGGCCTCGGCCGTGGCGGTTGGGTTGTTCCAGTAGCCCTTGAAGATCTGCGCTCCGGCGAGCAGGAGCTCACCGTCTGATGCGACCTTGACGCTCGCACCGGGGAACGGCTGGCCGACCGTGCCGATCTTCAGATGACCCGGACGATTGACGGTGGTAGCCGCCGATGTCTCGGTGAGTCCGTAGCCCTCGAGGATGGTGACGCCGATGCCGCGGAAGAAGTGGCCCAGGCGCTCGCCGAGCGGAGCACCGCCGGAAACGGCCCACGCGATCTTGCCGCCCATGGCGGCGCGCAACTTGCCGTAGACCAGTCGGTCGAAGACCTTGTGCTTGATCTTCAGTCCAAGGCCGGGACCACCGGTGTCGAGCGACTTGGAGTAGTCGATGGCGGTCTGCGCCGCGGTGTTGAAGATATTGCCCTTGCCCTCGGCCGTGGCCTTCTGCTGTGCCGAGTTGAAGACCTTCTCGAAGACGCGGGGCACCGCGAGCAGGAAGGTGGGCTGGAACGACTGCAGGTCGGCAAGAAGGTTCTTGATGTCGGGGGCGTGGCCCAGGCGGGTGCCGGAGTAGATGCAGCCCAGCTGGATGATCCGGCCGAAGACGTGGGCCAGCGGCAGGAAGAGTAGCGTCGAGGCCCCCTGCACCTTGAAGAGTTCCGGCATGCCGGCGACGATGTTGGACACCTCGAACATGAAGTTGCCGTGGGTCAGCATGCAGCCCTTGGGGCGACCCGTGGTGCCCGACGTGTAGATGATCGTGGCCAGGGTGTCGGGGGTCAGCGTCGCGCGCCGCCTCTCGAGCTCCTCGTCGGACACTCCCGCGCCCGCCGTGGCAAGGGTCTCCAGGGCGTTGTCGTCGAAGATCCACACACGCGTGCAGTCGGGCAACCGATCGGCGACCTCGTCGAACACGACCTTGTTCTTCTTGCTCTCCAGGAACACTCCGACGGCGTTGGAGTCACTGAGGATCCAGTCGACCTGCTCGGCAGACGACGTTTCGTAGATGGGCACCACCGTGCCTCCGGCGTACCAGATGGCATAGTCGGCGACGGTCCAGTCGTAGCGGGTGCGCGACATGATGCCCACGCGCTGCCCGGGCTCGACCCCGGAGGCGACGATGCCCTTGGCGACCGCCTTGACCTGATCGAGGAACTGCTGCGAGGTCACCCCGACCCAGGCGCCGCCGCGATTGACCGAGAGGGCAATGCGGTTGGGTGCCGACGTGGCGTTGTCGACGATGGCGTCCACCAGACTGCCTGTCGCGGGTGGCGGCACGATGGCTTCGACGCTGAACTCCGTCTTCACGATGTCTCCCTGTGTTTCCGTCCCCCGCCAAGCGGAGAGACTCCCTGTGATGACGCTAGGGGATCAGCGGGAAGGTGGCTACCAAAACCCCCGTCTCCGATCCCGCGGCCGGGCCTATCCTCAGGGGCATGCCCACGCTGGACCTGGTCGACGAGACCTACGTCGTGGTGGAGCGCACGCAGATCGCGGCCGTCGTGGCCGACCCCGTGCGGTGGCGGGCCTGGTGGCCCGGGCTCGACCTTGCCGTCTTCATGGATAGGGGCCTCGACGGGATCCGCTGGTCGATCACCGGCGACCTCGTGGGCTCCTGCGAGCTGTGGCTCGAGGCCCTGGGCGACGGCGTCCTCGTCCACTACTACCTGCGCGCCGACCCCACGACCCCCGGATCGCGCACCAGTGCGCGCCAGTTGCCGGAGTCGGCTCGCGGCAGGCGAGAGGTCGATCGGCTGCGCCGCCGGCATGCGATCGCCTGGAAGCGCGTGATCTGGGCGCTGAAGGATGAGATGGAGGGCGATCGCGCCCCGGGCGAGCCGCGTTAGTGTGCGCTCATGGCTGACCAGACCGAGTCCACCATCGACATCGAAGCGCCAGCGTCGCTCATTATGGACGTGATCGCCGATCTGCCCGCCTACCCCTCATGGAGCGACGGCATCAGCCAGGTCACAGTGCTGGAGGAGAAGGACGGCCGCCCGCTGCGCGCGCGCTTTCATCTGGAGTCCGGGCCCATCCGCGACACCTATGAGTTGCTCTACGACTGGGATGGCGATCGCCGCGTCTCGTGGACGCTCACCAGTGGCGACATGCTCAAGGCCATGGATGGCACCTACCTCCTCGAGCCCCACGGTGACTCGACCGCCGTGCACTACCGCCTGGCGGTCGACGTCAAGATCCCCATGATCGGGATGATCAAGCGCAAGGCCGAGAGGGTCATCGTCGACACGGCCCTCAAGGGACTGCGCAAGCGAGTCGCGGAGATCGGTCAGCCGTAGCGCGCGTCAGACGACGGCGCCGTTGTCGCCGTCGTCGTCGCGTCGACGATCGCCCGACCTGGCGATCAAGGTGATGAATCCGGCCGTGAACGCCGCGAAGCCGAGGCCGGCAAGCCAACCGCCCGCGCCCGTCGCGTATGCCGTGACGACGGCAATGGGGCCGCCGATCGTGCCTGCCCATGCGAAAGCATCGAAGCGGTCGCGCGGCCGCGGCAGCGGAGGCGGCGGAGGGGGCACGAAGCGCTCGTCGTCGGGATCCTCGGCGGGGACGTAGTCGCGCGGACCGCTCGGCGGCCGCGTGTGCTGACGCACCAGGCGTGACGAGAGTCCGGAGCCACCGGGCTTTGCAGCGGGTTCGTCAGGCCCGGTCTCCTCGAAGCCCGCGACGATGCGCTCCCAGGCGGCGTCGATCTCGACGGACGATGCGTGCGCCATGTCTTCGGCGTCGACACGTCGCGCCGCGTCGGCATGGAAGTCCGCCCGCAGCGCGGGGAGTTGCTGCTCGACGGCCGCTCGAGCCTCGGTGAGGCGCGCGCGCTCGACGAAGATGCGCGTCGTGGGGCGATCCGGCGGGTGTACGTCGCGGTAGGGCCCGGTCTCGCCGGCCAGGGGCTCGGCGTAGGCGGTGAGGCCGCAGGCGCGCAGGATCTCCATCACGTGGTCGACGAGGGGCGGATCGACGTCGACGAGCTTGGCGTAGGACGCTGCCGGCAAGCCGGACTCTGGCATGGGCCCAGGCTACGGAAGTCGGCTGACGAAGGCGATGCTGCCCGCGACGATCGTCTCGGCGTCGTTGTCGACTGTGGCCACGTGGTAGGAGTCGCGCAGCACCACCTCGGTCTTGTCGGAGCTCGACACGTGATCGAGGATGTAGCGGCTGTTGGATGCCTCGACGACGTGGTCGACCTCGCTGCGGAAGAGCAGGAGGGGGTTGCGCACCTTGGGCAGGTCGTCCTTGGTCAGCTTCCACAGCTTGGTCAGCGAGTGGGCCGCCTTGAGCGGGATCTTGTCGTAGGCGCCCTCGTCCTGCCCGGGCTTCTTGATGTCATTGGAGATGCCGGGGAACGCCGGCACGATGGCCTGGAGCACCGGGAGCAGGAAGCGATCGGGTCGCTCGGAGTGCACCGCGGGGTTGACCAGCACGATGCCGCGGATGGCGTCGCCATATTGTTCGGCCAGGCGCAGGGTCAGCGAGCCGCCCATCGACAGTCCGCAGACGAACACGCGCTCGCACGACTTGGCAAGCTCCAGGTAGGACCGATCGGCCTCGGCATACCAGTCCTCCCAGCGGGTGAGATTCATGTCCTGCCAGCGAGTGCCGTGGCCGGGGAGGCGTGGCACACGCACGGTGTGGCCCTCGGCGGCCATGCGCTCGCCCCACGGTTTCATCGACTTGGGGGATCCGGTGAAGCCGTGGAGGAGGAGGACGCCGGTGACCCCTCCGTCGACGGCCAACGGATCGGCTCCGAGGAACAGCGGCATGCGGACCTCCTTCGGGTGCCACTGATAGTGCCACACGGCTAGGGTTGAGGCCGTGCTCTACTGGTTATTCAAGTGGATCGTCATCGGCCCATGGCTGCGCGTGCTCTATCGACCGTGGACCGAAGACATGGACGTCATCCCCCCTCAGGGTCCCGCGATCCTGGTGAGCAACCACCTCTCCTTCTGCGATTCCTTCTTCCTTGCGCTGGTCGTGGATCGCCGCATCACCTTCCTGGCCAAGCAGGAGTACTTCACGGGCAAGGGCATCAAGGGCCTGATCAGCAGGGCCTTCTTCACCGGCGTGGGCCAGGTTCCGATCGACAGGTCGAGCGGCCGCGCCGCCGAGGCGGCCATCAACACCGGCTTGCGCGTGCTGTCCGATGGCCACCTTCTCGGCATCTACCCCGAGGGCACACGCACGGCCGACGGCCGCCTGTATCGCGGCAAGACCGGCGTGGCACGCATGGCGCTCGAGAGCCGTGTGCCTGTCATTCCGGTGGCCATGATCGGCACCTACGAGATCCAGCCGCCCGGCCAAGTGCGTCCGCACATCCGACGCGTCGGCATTCGTTTCGGCCAGCCGCTGGACTTCTCCCGCTACGACGGCCTCGAGGGTGATCGCTTCGTCCTGCGCTCGGTGACCGACGAGATCATGTATGCCCTCATGGGGCTGTCCGATCAGGAATACGTCGATGTCTACGCCGCGCGGGCCAAGCAGATCAGGGCCGAGAAGGCCGCTGTGGCGGCCGGGGAGCCGGACGACGACTAGGAGCCCTCGAAGCCGGGGCGCGGCACCCAGCTCATCAGGGTCGTGGTGAAGCCACCGTCGACCACGATGTCGGCGCCGGTGACATAGCGAGCCCGGCTGCTGCACAAGAAGGCGACGACATCGGCGATGTCGTCGGGCATGGCCACTCGGCCGATCGGCACCGCGCGGTCGCGGCGCTCGGCTACGCCGGGCGCCTGGTAGTACTCCTCGGTCATCGGAGTGCGGACCATGCCCGGACTGACGGTGTTGCTGCGGATGCCCTGCGGGCCGAGCTCGAGGGCGAGCTGCTGCGACATGACGATCAGGGCGGCCTTCGACGCGCTGTACGCACCGCTGTTGGCCTGGGCGTGGGTACCGGAGATGGATGCCACGTGCACGAGCGAGCCACCACCGCGCTCAGTCATCCCGCGGGCGAACTCGCGCGACACGAGCAGGTAGCCGGTCAGGTTCACCGAAATCAGCGCATCCCAGTCTGCGATCTCGACGTCGACGAGTGCGCCGGGCCGGATAATGCCAGCGGCATTGACGACGATGTCGCACGGGCCGATGCGATCGGCAAGCGCTTCGACAGCTGATTCGCTCGAGATGTCGCAGTCCTCGGCGCGCAGCCCCGATCCGTCAAGGGGCGCGATGTCGCGGTCGACGGCGATGACGTCGGCCCCCGCGGCGGCCAAGGCGAGCGCTGCGGCTCGCCCAATGCCGCTGCCCCCGCCGGTGACGACGGCCCGGCGTCCCCTCAGGCCCAGCCAGTCAGACATGGGCGTCCTGCGTGGACTCGAGGAAGGCCAGGGCGGACCTCGTCTGCTCGACCTGGTCGAGCCACAGGGGCCGCAGGATGTCGATGCGCCACTCGTGAGCCTGGAGCTTGGTCAGCGGCCCCGCGATGGGCAGGAAGCCGCCAGCCTTCTCGTGCATGGCGATCATCCGCACGGCGACGTCGGCCTGCAGGCAGTAGATGGGCGGCTGCGGGCCGCGAGCGCCGATCAGGCCGATGAGGTAGAGCTTCTCCAGGTCGAGGGCCACGATTGCGCCGCCGACGCGCAGCGGCACGCCGTCCTGCCGCACGAGCAGTGACTCGTCGAGGAACGGCAGCGATGCGTGGAATCCGGTCGCCCACAGGATCGTGTCGAAGTCATCGCTGGTGCCGTCGACGAAGTGCACGGTGGTGCCCTCGAATCGCTCGATGCCCGGGCGCACCGTGATGCGGCCGTGCTGGATCCAATACAGCAGGAGGTCATTCACGACGGGCGGTCCGTCGGCCAGCGTGTGGTGGTCGGGCTCGGGCATGCCCGGGTAGTCGGTGGCCGTGCCCACCGACACTCGCATCATCATGCGGGCGATGAGGTCCTGCTCCTCGAAGGTGAACTCCTGCATCCAGGCGAGCTCCGAGCGTGGCTTGCCGAAGAACGTCTTCGGCTGGAAGAAGTGGCCTCGGCGCATCACGATGTGCGTGTCGAGGTGGTCCTGAGCAGCGTCGACGGCGAGATCGCATCCGGAGTTGCCCGAGCCCACCACCAGGACCCGACGGCCCTCGAGGTCACCGGTGTTGCGGTAGGACCCCGAGTGGATCTGCTTGCCGGTGAAGGTGCCGGGGATCTCGGGGACGCGCTGGTCTCGCAGGTGGCCGTTGGCAACGAGCACGCCGTCGTACTCGCGCGTCACGCCGTCGGAAGTCGTCACCGACCAGCCGGCGGAGCCGACCGGACCCGCGCTCGGTAGGGGTTCCACGCGGTCGACGGTCGTGTTGAACGTGATGTGTCGCTTCAGGTCGAAGGTGTCGGCGTAGAGGTGGAAGTACTCGAGCATCTGGTCGCGGTGCGGGAAGAGCGGCCAGTGAGCGGGCATCGGAAGGTCGGGGAAGCCGGTGACCTGGCGTGAGGTGATCAGGTGCAGGGCGTCGTAGTCGTGGTTCCAGTGACCACCGATGGTGTCCGACTTCTCGAAGCAGTCGACGTCATATCCGGCGTCGAGCGTGGCCTTGAGGGAGGCGAGGCCGGCGGGTCCGCCGCCGATGATGCAGTAGCGCGACATGGTCACCCCAGGTTGTCGTGGTGGTCGAAGACGTGGTGCATGAGCGGGAGGTCGAAGATGCCCTCGAACTGGGCGGCTGGGTAGCCCCGGGCGAACTCGCCGACGGTGCAGCGCACGTGATCCCGCCAGGCGGCCGCGGCCGCGTCGCGGTGGCGTTGCCGCACGGCGTGCAGGAGCCTTTCGTGTCGCTCGATGAGGGCCGAGTGGTCGAGCTCGTCGTAGGTGATGCCGAGGACCTTGACGAAGACCGGGATGTCGCGGGCCGTCTGGTCGAGCACGGCCGTGACGCGTGTGAGGCCGCTGAGATCGAAGAGCGCGGACTGAAAGTGCAGGTCAGCATCCATCATGAGCAGCGCATCGCCTTGCACCCCGGGGTTCCGCATCCGCCGCAGCAGTAGCTCGACGTCGTCGAACTCCGGTGCGGACGCCGCATCGAGCGACATGGCGTGGTTGAGGGCGAGCAGCCCGAGGCCGAGCCTCACGACGTAGACCTCCAGCACGTCGTCGAATGTTGGAGACGTCACAACGGCGCCGCGATTGCGTCGCAGGACGACGATGCCCTCGGCAGCGAGCAGGCGGATGCCCTCGCGCACCGGCCCGCGGGAGATACCGAGCTCCGCCGCGATGTCGGCCTCGATGAGCCGGTCTCCCGGTCGCAGCGTGCCCTGCAGGAGAGCCTCGCGGATCCGCTCGGCCACGAGCTCGGCGGTCGACAGATCGGGGAGTCGCTCGAAGGTCATCGCATCACATCCGCCCCAGACAGCACGATGGTCTCGCCGTCCATGAAGCCGGCGATGCCGGATCCGGTGAGGGTCCACACCCATTCGGCAATCTCGGCGGGCTGGGCCACGCGGCCGAGCGGGATGGATGCCGCTGCTTCGGCCATGCGCCCGGTGGCGGCGTTGCCCGGCGTATCGACCCAGCCGGGCGCGATGCCGTTGACGCGGACACCGCGCGGAGCGAGTTCGAGAGCGAGCTCCTTGGTGAGCATGACAACCGCTGCCTTGGATGCGCCGTAGAGCAGCTGTCCCGGCGAGACGGTGAAGGCATCGACCGAGGCGAAGTTGACGATCGCGGAGCCCGCGGGCATGCGCGGAACGCACGCGGCGGTGACATTGAGGATGCCCAGCACGTTGACGTCGAAGATGCGGCGATAGAGCTCGTCGGTGTAGGTCTTGAGAGTCGTGGGGGGATACACGCCCGCGACGTTGGCCACCGCGTCGATCGAGCGCCCGCCAACCGTCCTGGCGAGCGCGGCCTCGACCGCTGCCCGGTCGCGCACATCGACGACGGCCGCCGTGAAGTCGGCATGGTCGTGCCGCATGTCGGGGGAGACGTCGATGCCGATGACCGACCAGCCGTGCGCGAGGTAGCAGCGGGCCGTGGCATGGCCCATGCCGCTCCCGGCCCCCGTGACGACGGCGACGCCCATGCGCCGCAGGCTAGGAACTCCTGACCAGATTGTCAACAATCTGCAAAGCCGTCAGGGAGGTTTACCGCCTAACGGCTAGAAGGACGGCCGAGGCGTCCGCGGCCTCACCCTCGGCGACCTGGCGTGACTGCGAGTCCTATGCCCGCCGCGCCCGCACGGGGTGCCCCGGCCAGAGTGTGCAGCCGTGGCAGGCGTGCCCGAGTGCCCTGGTGGAGTGGTTCACCCTGACGAAGTCGACGAGTGCTCTCGTGCGCTGCAAGAAGTCGGGTGCGTCCACCAAGTGGGTGTGGGCCTGACCCTGGCGCGCGGTGAGCGCTAGCGCATCGCCTCGAGTCCGCCGTTCGGCGATTTATGACGGTGCACGCGCCGCGGTCTCACAGGGCCAGCACATGCGCGGCACGTGACTTTTGTCCTCGGTGAGGATCAGCGTCACCGCGTCCGAGTAGCGCCGCATATCGATATCTAGAGGACGCGTAGTTGACGATACGTGGCGCGGAAGCGGGGAGTGCGCGAGTTACTCCTCGAGCCAGCCCTTCGCGCGCTCGACGGCCCGACGCCAGAGACGATGCGCGGCCTCGCCGCCTCCCTGGGGCGTGAACACCCGGTCGGTGCGACGGGTGGCGACGATCTGCTCCTGGGTCCACACCCCGGTGCCCAACCCGGCGAGGAACGCCGCGCCCAGGCCGGTGGTCTGCAATTCCGCCGAGCGATCCACGGGAACGCGCACCTGGTCGGCCTGCATCTGGCAGAGCAGGTCGTTGGCGGCCGCCCCACCATCGACCGCGAGCCTCGGCAGTCGCACCCCGCCCTCGCTCGCCATGAGATCGACGACATCGCGCACTTCGAAGGCAATCGCCTCGAGCGTGGCCCGCACGATGTGGGCGCGGGTGGTGGCGCGCGTGATGCCGATGATCGTGCCGCGCGCGTAGGGATCCCAGTCGGGTGCACCGAGGCCGGTGAGCGCGGGGACGAAGACCACGCCGCCGCTGTCGGGCACGGACTCGGCGATTGCCTGCGTTTCACTCGCGCTCGCGATGATGGCGAGTCCGTCACGCAGCCACTGCACCGCGGCACCCGTGACGAAGACCGCACCCTCAAGTGCGTAGGTGAGCGAGCCATCGGGTCGACCGAGGGCGACGGTGGTCAGCAGCCCGCTTGGCGATGGCACCGCGCGCTCACCGGTATTGACGAGCAGGAAGGAGCCCGTGCCGTAGGTGCACTTGGCGTCGCCTTCGGCGAAGCCCGCCTGCCCGACGAGCGCCGACTGCTGGTCGCCCGCGATGCCGGCGATGGGCAGGTCCAGCCCCAAGAGTGCGGCCGGATCGGTGCGGGCGATCTCGCCGTACGACGGCACGATCTCGGGCAGGGCGTCGATGGGAACGCCGAACAATGCCGCGAGCTCCGCGCTCCAGGTGCCGGTGCGGATATCGAAGAGCAGCGTCCGCGAGGCATTGGTGGGGTCGGTGACGTGATGAAGTCCCCGCGTCATGCGCGCAATCAGGTAGGAGTCGATCGTGCCGATGGCGACGCGCCCCGATGTCACCTGTGCCCAGGTGGTCGGATCGTTGCGCGCGACCCAGGCGATCTTGGTGCCGGAGAAATACGGGTCGAGCCGCAGGCCGGTGAGCTCGCTGACCCGCGGCTCATGTCCCTGCGACTTCCACTCGTCGCACATCGCAGCGGTACGCCGGTCCTGCCACACGATCGCTCGTCGCGCCGAGCCGAGCGTCTCGCGATCCCAGAAGCACACGGTCTCGCGCTGGTTGGTGATGCCCAGAGCCGTGGGCGCCTCGGGCGAGGAGGCCAGCGCCTCGCGTGTCGCTTCGAGCGTTGCGCTCCAGATTTCGCCCGCATCGTGCTCCACCCAGGCGGCGCCGGCGCCGCCACCGTCTTGGGGGAAGTGCTGGGGGAACTCCCGGTAGCCGCGGGCGATCACCCGCGCCGCATCGTCGACGAGCAGGGCGGTGACCCCGGTGGTCCCGGCATCGATGGACAGCACGGCCATGTCCTGACCCTAGCCAGCCGCGGCCCTTCGTCGGCTAGGCTCTGCACACGTTTACACATCCGGCTTCGGGAGTGGTCATGCGCGTGGGCGTCCTCACCGGCGGGGGCGACTGCCCCGGCCTCAACGCCGTCATTCGTGCGGTGGTCCGCAAGGGCATCAGGGAATACGAATACGACTTCGTCGGCTTTCGCGACGGATGGAAGGGTCCGCTCGAAGGCACCACCATGCCCCTCGACATCGCGGCCGTGCGCGGCATCCTGCCCAGGGGCGGCACCATCCTCGGCTCATCGCGCTCCAACCCGATCAAGATCGAGGGCGGTGTCGAGCGCATCCAGCGCAATCTCGCCGACCTGGGCGTCGACGCTCTTATTGCCATAGGCGGCGAGGACACCCTCGGCGTCGCCACCAAGCTGGCCGACCACGGCCTGCCCGTCGTCGGCGTGCCCAAGACAATCGACAATGACCTCAACGCGACCGACTACACCTTTGGCTTCGACACGGCCGTGACCATCGCAACCGAAGCCATTGATCGCCTGCACACCACGGCCGAGTCGCACCACCGCGTGCTCGTGATCGAGGTCATGGGCCGGCACGCGGGATGGATCGCGCTGCACTCTGGCATGGCGGGCGGCGCCAACGTCATCCTCATCCCCGAGGTGCCCTTCGATCTCGACCAGGTGTGCGGATGGGTCGAGCAGCGCTTCCATTCGCAATACGCGCCGATCATCTGCGTGGCCGAGGGTGCGCTGCCCAAGGACGGCGACCTGATCACCAAGGACGCCACGGTCGATGCCTTCGGCCACGTGAAGCTGTCGGGTATCGGCGACTGGCTGGCATCGGCCATCGAGCAGCGCACCGGCAAGGAGTCGCGGGCTGCCGTGCTCGGTCATATCCAGCGCGGCGGCACGCCCACGGCCTTCGATCGAGTGCTGGCCACCCGCTTCGGCCTCAACGCCATCGAAGCCGTCAAGGACGGCGACTCGGGCAAGATGGTGGCCCTTCGCGGCACCGACATCGTGAGAGTGCCGCTGGCCGACGCCACCGGCACGCTCAAGACCGTTCCGATCTCGCGCTACGAGGAGGCCGCAGCCTTCTTTGGCTGAGGTCCACGCGCCCCGTACCCTTATCCACATGTCCTCGATCACCTGGCCGGATCTGGCTGCCCGGCAGCAGCCCGTGTGGCCCGATCAGGATGCCCTTGAGCGGGTGCTCGCCGACCTGGGCTCGCAGCCGCCACTGGTCTTCGCGGGGGAGTGCGACACCCTGACCGTGCAGTTGGGCAAAGCTGCCCTGGGCAACGCGTTCGTGCTCACCGGTGGTGACTGCGCTGAGACCTTCGCCGCCAACACCGCCGATTCCATTCGCGCCCGACTCAAAACGGTGCTGCAGATGTCGATCGTGCTTACCTACGCCGCCTCCCTCCCCATCGTGAAGATGGGCCGGGTTGCCGGGCAGTACTTCAAGCCGCGTAGCCAGCCCATCGAGGTGCGCGATGGCATCGAGTTGCCGAGCTACCTCGGTGACGCGGTCAACGACATCGCCTTCAACCCTGAGTCGAGGCGTCCTGATCCCGCTCGCATGCTCCGCGCCTACCACGCCTCCGGCTCGGCCCTCAATCTCATTCGGGCATTTACGCAGGGCGGCTACGCCGACATGCGACAGGTGCACGCGTGGAACCAGGACTTCGTCCGCGAGTCGACCGCGGGCCAGCTCTACGATCGACTGGCGACCGAAATCGATCGCGCGCTGTCCTTCATGCAGGCGTGCGGTGCCGACCCGGAGGAGTTCAAGCGCGTCGAGTTCTACGCCGCCCACGAGGCGCTCAGCCTTGAGTACGAGCGTGCGCTTACGCGCATCGACTCGCGTACCGGCCTGCCCTATGACGTATCCGGCCACTTCCTGTGGGTCGGGGAGCGCACCCGACAGCTGGACGGTGCCCACATGCACTTCGCCTCCACCATCCGCAACCCCATCGGGATGAAGGTCGGCCCCACGGCCTCGCCCGAGGAGGTCCTAGACGCCGTCGAGATGCTCAATCCCGACCGCGTCCCCGGTCGGCTCAGCCTCATCACTCGAATGGGTGCGGGCAGGGTGCGCGACGCTCTCCCTGCTGTCGTACAGAAGGTCGAGGCCAGCGGCAATCCGGTCGTCTGGGTGTGCGACCCGATGCACGGCAACACCTTCGAGGCCAGCAGTGGCCACAAGACACGCTCCTTCGACGACGTCATCGGCGAGGTCGAGGGCTTCTTCGAAGTGCACCGCACCCTCGGCACCATCCCCGGCGGCATCCACGTCGAGCTCACCGGTGATGACGTCACCGAATGCGTCGGTGGCTCCGGCGGACTGGCTGAAGACGGGCTTGGCTTCCGCTATGAGACCGCCTGCGACCCGCGCCTCAACCGCGAGCAGTCCCTGGAGTTGGCCTTCCTCGTGGCCGACATGCTGCTAAAGCGCTAGCGACCCGTCGCGAATTGCATGTCCGGTGTCGGCGTAGCCGCGGCCGCCGCGACGGGGCAGGATGAGCACGTGAGCTCCCGCCGATTTGCGTCGCTCGTGCGCACCACGGTCAAGACGCCGTGGCGCCCGGTCGGCATCGTTGCCGACGAAGACGGTGTCGTCGTCGCCTCGTGGTTTGGTGCCCCCCGTGACTCCGATGCCGCACACATCGACCTCGACTCCGCCCGTAAGGTGCGCCACATCGACGGCGCGAGCGATGCGATCCTGGCGTGGGTCAACGGTGATGTCGACGCGATCCTCGACGTGCCCGTCGACCAGCCGGGCGGCCCCTTCCAGCAGAAGGCCTGGAAGGCCATGCGCAAGGTGCGCGGTGGCACGACGGTGACCTACGCCGACGTCGCCCGCATGGCCGGCAGTCCCAAGGCCGTACGCGCGGCCGGCACGGCGTGCGCGCTCAACCACGTGGCACCGTTCGTGCCGTGCCATCGGATCATCCACACGGACGGGACGATCAGCGCCTATGGATTCGGGCCCGACCTGAAGGTGCTCCTGTTGGAGCACGAGGGAGCCCTGCTCTAGCGTTAGATGATCGTGATCGTGACCGTGCTGCCTGCGGGCAGCATCGTGCCGGAAGATGGATCCTGCAGGATCACCCGATCTAGCGCGATCACCGGCGGCTCGTTGACCGAGACGTTGAGGCCGAGTGAGTAGAGCAGGTCGATCGCATCCTGGCGCGGCATGTCGATGAGGTAGGGCACCTCGACCGGAGGCGGCCCCTTCGAGACGACCAGCGCCACCGTGCTACCGACGTCGACCTTCTCGCCCTTGCCCGGCGTCGAGGAGACGACCTCACCCTCGGCGTATTCGGTCGAGAAGTCCTCGGTCGTGGTGACGATGAGCCCGGCTGCCTCGAGTTGAGCCTTGGCCTCATCGACCGGCGTGCCGGCGAGGTTGGGGATCTTGACCGGCTTGGGGCCCTTGGACACCACGAGCTTGACGACGGTGCCCGGCTTGAGTTCGTCCCCGGCAGGCGGGTCACTCGACACCACCTTGCCCACGGCGACGACCGCGTCGTATTCCTCGGTCACCGAGCCCGCGCTCAACTTCGCCTCGGCGAGAGCGGCACCGGCCTCCTCGACGGTGAGTCCGGTGACGACGGGCACCGCGTAGCGTTCGGGGCCAAGCGACAAGACGACGCCGATGCTCGACCCGTTGGCCGCTGACGCTCCGGGCTCGGGGTTTGACGAGATGATCAGGCCCTTGGCGACGGTCTCGCTGAATTCCTCTCCGGAGACCTCGAGGGTCAGGCCCACCTGCTGGAGTGCCGATGTCGCCGCCGCTTCGTCCATGCCGATGACGCCGGGGACAGCGACCTGCTTGCCCGGTCCGGCGGCGAGATACCACCCCGCTACCGCGGCGCCGCCGACGGCGAGGAGCAGCAGCAGGATCGCGATGAGCCATCCGCGCTTGCGAGGTCGCGGTGGGGCAGCGCGGGGCGGTGCGGGGCGTTCGCCCGGAGCAAGTGGGCGAGCGGTGACGGCGGCGGGGGGTGCACCGCCGCCGGCAGACGCGATCGCGAGGTCTGCGGGCACGACGAGGGTGTCCTGCGTCGTGCGCGACATGGGCTGCGGGGGAGGCATGGTGCGTCGTATGCGACGGACATCGGCCAAGAAGCTGCGAGAGTCGGGATAGCGCGCCGCGGGGTCGCGACGCGTCGCGGTGGCGATCAGCGCGTCGACATCGGGGGGAATCGTCGGGCGTAGTGATGATGCCGGCGGTACGTCGGCGTTGACGTGCTGGTAGGCGACGGTGAGCGGGTTTTCGGCGGCGAACGGCACCTGCCCGGTCACCATCTCGAAGAGGCAGATGCCGGCACCGTATACGTCGGAGCGCGCGTCGGCATCGCCACGCTCGACATGCTCGGGGGAGAGGTAGGCGACGGTGCCGATGAGCATGCCCTGCGTAGCAGACGTGACATTGGTGACGGCACGTGCAAGACCGAAGTCGGTCACCTTCACCCGGCCGTCGTCGGAGATGAGGATGTTTTCGGGCTTGACGTCGCGATGCACGAACCCGGCGTTGTGGGCCGCGGCAAGCGCCTCCAACATCGGGTCGAGGATCGTCAGAGCCTGCTCGGGGGTCAGGGCACCGTAGTCGCGCAGGACATCGCGCAGCGTGCGGCCCGCCACGAACTCCATGGCGAGGTAGGGCACGCCATCGGCCTCGCCCTGGTCAAAGACGGCGACGACGTGCGGGTGGCTGAGTTGGGCGGCCGCACGCGCCTCGCGCCGGAAGCGCGCGATGAACTCCGCGTCTTCGGCCAGCGCCGGACTCATGACCTTCAGCGCCACGGTGCGGTCCAGCCGCGTGTCGACCGCCTCGTAGACGGTCGCCATGCCGCCGCGCGCCAGGCGCGCGACGATCCGATAGCGGCCGTCCACGAGGGTCCCGACCAGGGGATCTGGGATCGCGGGGACCGCCGAGCCCGACAGGGTCGGCTCTGCCGACCCTCCGGGCCGGACCGGTTGGGCAGGGGTCTCCATGGCGTTCCCGAGTCTAGGTCGGCGCCACGCCCCAGCCCGGGATGCGCGGGTCCGGCGTGGCAGGCCCGCTCACTCCTGGGCAGGATGGTCGGGTGAGCCGCCGCGCCGAGATTGCCATGTCCCCGGCCGAGGTGGATTCCTATCTCTCACGAGCCCGCACCCTCATCCTCGCCACGATCGGGCCGGATGGCGTTCCTGATCCGGTCGGCATGTGGTTCGTGATGCGCGACGGCGAGCTCTGCATGCGCACCTACGCCAAGTCGCAAAAGGTCGCCAACGTACGCCGGGATCCGCGCGTCTCGGCTCTCGTCGAGGATGGTGAGCGCTACGCCGAGCTCCGCGGAGTTCAGCTCAGCGGCAGGCTCGAGATCTCCGACGACATTGAGGTGATCTGCGATATCGCCGCTGCTTTGCTCGTGAAGTACGAAGGCCTAGATCCCGGCGACGTGCCCGCCGTGCGCGAGGCCTACCGGCCTACGGCGGCCAAGCAGGCCGCCTTTCGGCTGGTCGTCGAGCGCGTGGTGTCGTGGGACCACACCAAGCTGGTGCCCTGATCCCCATGGAGCGCTTGACCTACCTCGGCGTCCTCGTCTTCATCTTCTTCGGCTCCGCATGGCTGGAGATCGCCCTGCGTACCCGCGTGTTCCGCCGCTGGAAGCGACTCCTGCTCGCACTCTCGGTACCGGTGGTGGTCTTCGTCATCTGGGACATCTGGGCGATCGCCAGCGGCCACTGGGCCATCGACCCTGATCGCACGCTGGGGATCCGACTCTTCGGGATCCTGCCTGTCGAGGAACTCATCTTCTTCCTCGTGGTGCCGATCGCTTCGATCCTCAGCCTGGAGGCTGTGCGTTCGGTCAAGGGATGGCCGCTGGGCGATGAGGCATCGAGATGACCTACACGCAGATCGGTATCCTCTTCGTCGTCGCCGTTGTCGTGTCCGACCTGCTGGTGCTGCGCACGCGCCTGGTCACGCGCAAGGGCTTCTGGGTCGCCTACGCCATCGTGCTGTTCTTCCAGTGCGTCACCAACGGCGTGCTGACATCGCTTCACGTGTTCACCTACGCCGACTCGGCCATCGTCGGCGACCAGCCCGCGTCGGATGGGCCGCCGCCGTTTTTCGGCCAGGGCCGAATCTTCTTCCAGCCTTTCGAGGACCTGCTCATGGGTTTCTCACTCTGCCTGCTGGCGATGGCGCTGTGGATCTATTGGGGCAGGCGCGGCGTGCAACGCACGCCGATGTCGGGGCCGCCGATCTGGCGATGGTCAGGTCGCGTGCCGTCCACGGCGCCGAGCGCGGACGGCCCGGGCCCAGGCGGGGCCCGCGACGGCGAGCCGACGGCGTAGCGGCACCGTCGCGCGCCGGTCGAATACCTCGTAGTCGATGTTCTCCACCTCGTCGATGATGCCGCAGTAGAGGACGCGGGCTGCCTCGATGCACGGCTGCGAGTCGGGGGAGAGAAGTGCGATGCCCGGTCGCGAGCGCTCCTCGAGCATGCGCACTCGGGCGATCTGCGCGGCGAGCGCTGACTTGATGGCAGGCGTGGCCACGCGCGTCTCCAGATCTGCCCGCGTGACGCCGTGCTCGGCAAGCTCATCGAGCGGCAGGTAGACGCGTCCGCGCTCGAGGTCTTCGCCCACGTCGCGAATGAAGTTGGCCAGCTGGAACGCCACGCCGAGGTCCATGGCCCGGTCGTAGGCCTCGGCTGCTCGCGGTTCGAGGATGGGCACCATCTGCAGGCCGATGACCGCGGCCGAACCGTAGACGTATTCGAAGAGCGCGTCGTAGGTGGCGTAGTCGCGCACGGTCAGGTCCATCCGCATCGAGTGCAGGAATGCCTCGAAGTGCTCGAGCGGGATCTTCCAGGTGCGGACGGTGTCGACGAGGGCCCGGCCGACGGGGTCGTGCGACCGCCCTCGGCGCAGGTCGGCCAGGATCTCGTTGCCCCACGACCCCAGCCAGTCGGCCTTCTCCCGGTCGCTCAGGGTCGAGGACAGGTCGTCGACGATCTCGTCGGCGTAGCGCGCGAAGCCGTAGAGCGCGTGCACATAGGGCCGCTTGCGTGGCGGAAGCAGCAGAGTGGCGAGGTAGTAGGTCTTGCCGTGCTGCGCATTGAGTCGCTTGCATCGCTCGTAGGAGGCGCGCAACGACGCATCGCGGATGCCCGCGGCATCGAGTTCGTTCACGCAGTCTGGCCCTCCTGCGGCCCGATCCTGCCACGGAAGACCGATTGCTTGGCTCGTGCCTCCGCCGGTGCATTGGTCGGCAGGAGCCCACGGGAGAGCGGGCCCCCCAGGACGAGCCGGCGTTCGCGAGGGCTAACGAGCAGCACGAGTCCGACGACGGCGAATGCCGCGAGGATGGCCAGGCCATCGCTGAACTCGAAGAGGTTGTCGGATGTCGCGCTCGACTCTGCCATGCCATGCAGGGAGAAGCCCGCGATCAGCAGGATGACCCAGCGCAGTTGCGCCGCCGTCAGGCCGGTCGCGGCAAACAGCGGCAGGAACCACAGCAGGTACCACGGCTGGAACGCCGGCCCGAGCACGACGACGGCCACGAAGGCGAGGGCGCAGCCGCGCACCGGGCTGCGCCCCTCGGGGCGAAGGATCAGGCACACCACGATGCCGAGCCCGGCGATCGCGCCGATGAGCCGGGCGATGGCCACCGCCATGTTGTTGTCGATGGTCAGGCCGAGCCAGGTGGTGCCTCCACCGACGATCATGCCGATCGCGGTGGGCGGCGAGAGCCACGTGCGCACCTCGCCGGGTGCGGACAGTGCGCTGATCCAGCCGAAGCCCAAGCCGGCGAGCAACGCGGTGGCGAGGAAGACCGCGCCCGCGATGATGCCCGCGAGCAGCCATCCGCGGATGCGCTGCCACCAGCCGGACTGCAGGCCGGCCCACTGGAGCCCGATGAAGGGCAGGGCGAGGAAGGCGATCGGCTTGACCGATGCGGCCAGCGCGATGGCGGCCGCGCCCGATGCGGCATGTCGCTCGGCCGCCAGGCACAGCCCCATGACCACGAGCCCTGCCATCAGCGCGTCGTTGTGCGCGCCGGCGACGAAGTGCATGACGACGAGGGGGTTGAGTGCGCTAAGCCACAGCGCGCGCGAGGGATTGATGCCGTGCAGGAAGGCGAGCCGGGGCACGTAGACGACGAGGAGGGCGAGCCCGATGAGGGCGATGACCCGGAAGACGAGTGCGGCCAGCGCGGGCTGGTCGGTCGCGAAGTTGGCGACCCCGCGGGAGATCAGTAGGAAGAACGGGCCGTAGGGCGTGGGTGTCTCGGCCCACATCGGGTCGACGCCGTCTTGGAACCATCCGTCGACGACGGAGACGCCCGTGGAGTAGGGATCGGCTCCCATGTCGAGCACGCGCCCCTGCGCGAAGTAGCTGTAGACGTCGCGGCTAAACAGCGGCGGTGCGATGAGCAGAGGCGCGCACCACGCCGCGAGGATCGCGGTCATCGAGCCCGGGGTCGCGTCGACGAGCGCGTGCGGGTCGTCGCGATCGGCGAGGAGGTCGTGTCCGAGGATGAGCCACGCCTGCAGCAGCAGCGCGACGCCGACGAAGATCAGCGCGCGTGACATCAGCGTGCCGAGCGTGGTGCCGCGCAGTGCCTCGACATAGGCGATCTCGATGACGCCGGTCTTCAGCGGCAGCCAGCCGACGCCGAAGGCGCCGATGGTGAGCAGCAGCGATCCGGCGAAGCCCGGCAGGCCGTAGCGGGCGAGCATGCGCCCGTCGAGCCAGCCCGTCGAGGGCGGCTTGGCCGCCCCGTCGTGCCCGGATCGCGTCACGCGTTCAGCGTAGGGCGCGGGAGCGGTAGAGCGGATCGTGGCCGAGCACTCTTTCAGCAGCGAGTCGGCCGGACACCAGCACCATCGGCACGCCGACGCCGGGCTGGGTGCCCGAGCCGGCGAAGACGACGTTGTCGCCCCAGATATTTGACGGCCGGAAGGGCCCGGTCTGCAGGAAGGAGTGGGCGGCGGCGAACGGCGCCCCGCGCTCCATGCCGCGGCGCTCCCAGTCGAGCGGGGTCGTCGTCGACTCGACCTCAATGGCGTCGCCGAAGCCGCGGTAGCCGCGCTCCTCGAGCACGCGCACGACCTCGTCGCGGTAGCGCGGGCCTTCCGTGCGCCAGTCGATGGGGGCGTCGAGGTTGGGCGTGGGGAACAGCACGTAGTAGATGTGCTTGCCGTCAGGAGCGAGACCGGGATCGGAGTGCGACGGGTTGGTAACGAGCAGGCTGGGGTCGCTCATCAGTCGCTTCTCGTCGATGAGTTCGCGGAAGACGCCCTTCCAGGAGCGACCGAAGTGGATGTTGTGGTGGGCGATCTGGGAGTACGAAGCCGACGATCCGGCCAGTAGCAGGAAGCAGGACGGCGAGTAGTCGAGTCGGCGTACCGACCACGGCGAGCGCCCCAGGAGGTCGCGGTAGGCCACCGGAAGGTCGGGGTTGAGCACGACGACATCGGCCTCCATGCGCTCGCCGCCCGCCGTGTGGACGGCGACGGCGCGCTGCCCGCGCGTCTCCACACGCGTGACCTCGGTGTCGTAGCGGAAGTCGACGCCGTGCTTCTCGGCCGCCGCGGCCATGGCCTCGGGCACCGCGTGCATGCCGCCCTTCGGGAAGTAGACCCCGGCGACGGAGTCCATGTAGGCGATGACGGCGTAGATGGCGAGGGCGTCGTAGGGGGAGAGCCCGGCGTACATCGCCTGGAACGAGAACACTCGCTCGGTGCGCGGGTCGCGCAGGAATTGGCGCACCTTGGGGGCGAGCTTGCGGAAGCCGCCGATCGCGACGAGGCGAGCGAGATTGGGCGTGAGTAGGTCGAAGGGGGAGTCGATGTTGCGGTCGATGAAGTCGGTCATCTCGTAGCGGTAGAGCTCGGAGACGAAATCGACGTAGCGGCGATAGCCCGCGGCCTCCTGCGGCCCGATGACCGTGCGGATCTCCTCGGCCATCTCGTCAACATTGGCGTGCACGTCGAGCCGGGAGCCGTCGGGGTAGAACGAGCGATAGAGGGGAGCGACGGGGGAGAGCTCGAGCCAATCGGCCATGTCCTCGCCCACGCTGTCGAACGCGTCGGCGATGAGGTCAGGCATCGTCAGCACCGTGGGGCCGGTGTCGATGCGGTAGGTGCCGGAGGCACCCTCGAGCTCGAGCTGGCCGGCGCGACCGCCCGGCACGCTCTCGCGCTCGAGCACCGTCACCTGGCGGCCAGCTCCGGCCAGTCGCAGGGCGGCGGAGAGTCCGGCCAGGCCGGCGCCGACCACGACCACGCGGTCGGTGGGTCCGGTCACGGTGCGGGCCATCACAGGCTCCTTCTTGTCGCGGCGTAGGCGAGGCCGGTGAGCACCTCGGATGCCGGCGCTGCCAGCTCGACGGTGTCGAGTGCGGCCAGCGCCTGGTCGGTCAGTGAGGTGATCAGGCCCTCGGCGTGGTCGAGCGCGCCGGTGTCGGCAATCACCTCGCGAAGCGTGGCGACGCCCGTCGCACCAAGGCCCGGGTCGCCGAGGTGGCGGCGAATCTCAGCGGCCTGCGCGGGGGTTGCGCGCTCCATGGCCGTGGCGATCAGCACGGTGCGCTTGCCCTCCCGCAGGTCGTCGCCCGCGGGCTTGCCGGTCTCGGCGGGGTCGCCGAAGACACCGAGCACGTCGTCGCGGAGCTGGAAGGCCTCCCCGAGCGGCAGGCCGTAGCCGGTGTAGGCGGCCACGACGTCGGGGCTGGCGCCGGCCAGGCCCGCACCAAGGTGCAGTGGACGCTCGATCGTGTACTTCGCCGACTTGTAGCGCACGACCAGGAGTGCGCGCTCGACCGAGCCGCCGCCGCGCGCCTGCTCGAGCAGGTCGAGGTATTGGCCCGCCATCAGCTCGGTGCGCATCTCGTCGTAGACGGCCTTGGCCCGCGTGATGGCCGCGGCGTCCATGCCACTGGTCAGCAGCAGCTCGTCGGCCCACGACAGGCACAGGTCGCCGAGGAGGATCGCGGCGCCGACGCCGAAGGCCTCTGGCGAGCCGCGCCACTCGGACCCGCGATGAAGCATTGCGAAGCGGTGGTGCGCCGAGGGCATGCCGCGGCGCGTGTCGGATCCGTCCATCACGTCGTCGTGGATCAGCGCGCATGCCTGGAGGAATTCCAGCGACGCCACGGCGCGCAGGGCCTGCTCGGTGTCGGGGCCGCCCGCGCCGCGGTAGCCCCACCAGCAGAAGGCCGGCCGCAGTCGCTTGCCGCCGCCGAGGAGGTCGCTGACAGCCTCGACGAGGGGGGAGAGGTCGTCGCTGACACCATCGAGGATCGCCTGCTGCCCGGAGATGAAGTCGTCGACGACCTTCTGCACTCGTGGGCGCAGGTCTTCGGCGTCGAGCGGGGAGGGCATGGGAAGAGCCTAGGCCTAGGAGCGACCGACCGCCTCCGCGACGATCTCCGCGCTGATACCCACGAGTGGAAGCCCGCCGCCCGGGTGGGCCGAGCCTCCGACGAGGTAGAGGCCGGGGATCGGCGAGACGTTGGCCGGCCGCAGGAAGGCGGCGCGCGTGCCGTTGCTGCTCGTGCCGTAGATGGAACCGCCGGGCGCCCGCGCGGACCGCTCGAGATCGGCCGGCGTGCGGATCTCGTGCCATAGCACGCGGTCGCGTACGTCGAAGCCGCGCCGTGCCATGACCTCGAGGATGTGATCGGCGTAGGACTCGCGCAGGGAGTCCCAGTCGACCGGTCCGTTGCGCGGTGCATTGACCAGCACGAACCACGACTCGTGGTCGGCGTCCGGACGCATCCGCGGGTCGTCGGGAGCGCAGACGTAGATCGTGGGGTCAGCGACGGGCCGGCCGCCGAAGACGGCATCGAACTCCGCGTCGTAGTCCTGCGGGAACCACACGTTGTGATGCTGCAGCCCCTCGGTGCGTCCACGCACGGCCAGGAGCAGGACGAAGCCGGCAAGGGAGGGGGTCGCGCGGCTGGCTCGGCGCAGCGGCTTGCGGCCGCGGGCGTCGTCGACCATGTGCGCGTAGAGGTGCGTGGCGTCGCAGTTGGCAACCACGATGTCGGCGTCGATGAACTCTCCGTCGGCCAACTGCACGCCGGTCACGCCGGAGTCGTTGGTCAGGACGCGGCTGACGTCGACTGACATGCGGATGGTCACCCCGCGCTCGGCGCATCGCGCGGCGAGCGCATCGGCGAGCGTGGCCACGCCGCCGCCGAGGTGCCACGCGCCGAACGTCTGCTCGACGTAGGGGACGGTCATCAGCGCGGCTGGCGCCTTGCGCGGATCCGACCCTTGATAGGTGGCGTAGCGGTCGAGCAGCGCCACCTGGCGCTGATCCTTCAGGTGCTTACGGCCCAGCGAGCGCAGCGACGTGAAGGGCGCGACGGCGCGCACCTCGCGTGGGTCGGTGGCCAGCCGCATGAGCGTGCCGGCGCCCTCGAGCGGCGACTGCAGGAAGGGACCGCGCGTGATGCGCCACACCTCGCCGGCGCGGGCCATGAGCGCCCGCCAGTCGTCGGCCGCCGTACCCCCGAGCTGATCGCCCATGGCGCGCGCGATCCGACCCGGGTCGACACCGGGGACCTCGAGCGTCGAGCCGTCGCCGAAGCGATAGCCAAACGCGGTGTCCAGTAGCTGGAGGTCGACGGCGTCCTCGAGTGCGCTGCCGGTCTTCAAGAAGAGGTCGCGGTAGACCGCTGGCAGGGTGAACAGGCTGGGACCGGTGTCGAAGACGAATCCGTCGCGCTCGTAGCGCGCGAGCTTGCCACCGTACGTCGTGCCCTGCTCGAGCACCGTGACGTCGTGACCCTGCACACGCAGGCGCGCCGCTGCCGCCATGCCGCCCATGCCGGCGCCGACCACAGCGATGCGTGCCACGCCGGCAAGGCTAATGGGTGGTCGCAGGCGGAAGGCGAGCTCGGCAGCGACCACGCCCACGGGCGCGAAGAGCCAGCCCCACCGGACCCCTGCCGAGACGACCGGGGTCGGCGTAGAGCGGCCACACGAGGTCGGCGAGCCCTTGCAGCCGCCAGGCGGCCAGTAGTGAGACGAAGATCGACACGAGCATGAGTTACGCGCGGGTGATCACGCGCCAGGCGGGCGCGATGCGCTCGCTGCGCGAGAAGGACCAGCCGGCAAGCGCCCCGATGGCGTAGCCGAGGACGACAGTGATCGTCACGGGATCGCGCGGCCTCGCCAGGTCAAGGTGCCCGCGCGATGTCGGCGTATCGATTCGACGATCAGCCCAGCGAATACCGCCATCGACAGCGGCTGCGCGAAGACATCGGGCCAGACGTGCTCGCCCGTGCGGCGGGCGACGACGTAGCGGCCGAGCACGCCGGCGCCGTAGCCGGTGAGCCCCCACATGCGTGTGCGACGGCCGGGGCCGACGAGGGCGAAGATTGGCGGTGCGACGTAGGCGCCGACCATGACACCGGCAAGACCGTAGGCCGCGATGGCGGGCTGGAAGACCGACCACACCGACTTGGTGTAGCCGGCGTAGATGTCGTCAGCGCTCTCGTACATCCGGCAGCTCGCGACCGCGCTGCCGTCAGCGGGCGCGCCTTTGAAGCCGTGACGCTTCAGCGCTCGCAGCACGCCGACGTCCTCGATGATCATGTCGGCGACAGCGGTGTGGCCACCGCTGATGCGGTATGCGCGCGCATCGACGACGAGGAACTGCCCGATGGCGGCCGCCATGGAGGGATAGTGGCTGCGCTCGGTGATGCGAATGGGCAGCGCGGTCACCCACGACCACACGATGAGGGGCTGCGTGATGCGCTCCGCGGGCGTGACGGCCACCTGGCGGGGGTAGGGGGAGAGCAGGTCGAGCCCGGCCTCGCGCATGTGGTGGATCGTCGAGGCGATCGCACGGGGGGTGAGGTCGACGTCGGCGTCGACGAAGACCAGCACATCGCCGGTGGCCTCCTGCGAGAGGCGGTGGCAGGCCCATGACTTGCCGAGCCAGCCGGGCGGGGGCGGGTCGTCGGGTCCGTCGATCACCTTGACGCGCGGATCGGTGCCGACGACCTGGCGCACGACGTCGCCGGTGCCGTCGGTGGATCCGTCGTCGAGTACGAGGATCTCCAGGTTGGGCAGTCCCTCCTGCGCCAGGAGTGCCCGCAGCGTCGGGGTGATCCGATTGGCCTCGTCGCGCGCGGGCAGCAGCACCGACACGCGCTCATCGATCGTCACCGCCTCGTCACGCGGCCGGCGGATCATGCGCATGTTGATCGCGGTGTGCGCGGTGAGGACACTGGCGGTGAGCGCGCCCGTGCCGGCCACCGCCTGGCTAATGCGTCGTAGGTTCATGGGCGACGCGTCCAGGTGATCCACGCCCACGGGATGACGACGATGCCCATGATGACGCCGCCCCACACGGCCACCCAGGGGCGCCCGAAGAAGACGGCATTGGCGAGCACGTTAGAACAGTAGACCCACAGCAGCATGAGCGTGGGCACGCCATCGCCGGAGCGAGATCGCTGGGGTAGGCGTTGCAGGAGAGCCATGATGATGACAGCGGTGACGACCCACCCCATGTAGTTGGTGAGGGGAATCCCGGGGACCCCGGGGAGCCCCGGGTCCGGCGTCTGCCAGGTCCAATGGCCCTCCGACACCATCTGCGGATCGAGGAAGAGATCCCACGACGCCAGCAGCCAGGCACCGAAGACGACAACACCGGCCGTCGTGCGCGACAGCCGTCGCGCGGCGAGCAGGCACGGGTAGGCCATCATCGCCCACGCCAGCATCACGACCACCGGCACGCCGAGCAGCATCGGCCCGAGGGTGTCGGCGTATTCGTAGCGGCCAAACGGGATGCCCGTGCGTACGCCGATGGCCTCCATGCCCCAGCCGATGCCTGCGGCGATGACGGTGTAGCCCAGTGCCCACCACGCGCCGCGGCTCTGCCACGCGTGCGTGAACGAGGCGAGGAAGAAGCTGACGACGGTCGTGATCGTCAGCGCATCGCGCGCATCGGGCACCAGGAGCCAGATGATCTGGCCGCCGATAGTGATGCCGGCAAAGAGCCATGGCAACCATGCCCACGTGACGGGTGCGCGTCGACCGTCGGAGTGGGGGCCCTGGTAGATGCGGACGCTCACGCCGCGGAACTCCGGGCGGCTGCGTCGCGGATGAGTTCGGTGGTCACGCGCGGCACGTCCCACATCGGTGCGTGCCCGCAGTTCCACAGGACCTCCCAGCGCACGTGCGCCGGGGCCAGGTCGCGCTTCTGGAACCGCGGGTAGGACAGCAGGCGGTCGTTGTCGCCGAAGGCCACGGTGACCGGCACGTCGGGGGAGATGAGCTCGGCCCGGTCGAACCTGCGGTGAAGGGCGCCGTCGTGGGCCTGCTCGAAGCCACTGGCGTCGGCCTGCGCGTAGGCCGCCTCGACCGCCACGCGATAGGGCACCTGGGCGGTGCGCTCGACCCCGGTGCGCATCAGGGTGCGGCGCAGCAAAGTGATGCGCATCAGTGTCGGGATGACGCGTCGCGTGCTGACGGCCGCTCGGCGATTGAACTGGATCGCCGACATCGGCTCGGTTATGGGCTCCCACAGGCCGGCGGGGCACAGGGCGACGACGGACGATGCGCGGCCGTCGGCGGCGGCCTCGAGCACGGTCCATCCGCCGAGGGAGTTGCCGCACATGTGGGCGCGGTCGATGCCCTGCTCGTCGAGGAAGCGTCCGACGGCGAGTGCCATCTCGGTGGCGGGTGTCTGCGACTGGCCGGGGATGGGCGCGGATCCGCCGTGGCCGGGCAGGTCGATCGCGTAGACGGTGAAGTCGTGGGCGAGTTCGTCGACTACGAGGTCCCAGCAGCGTCGCGAGGAGGCAAGGCCGTGCACGAGCACGAGTGGCTCGCCGCTGCCGGTGACGTCGTACGCGAGCTCGCTCACGTCTCCTCCTCCGCTCGGCAACACCCTAGGGCGTGGGCCGTGGGAGGCTGGCGCGGTGTCCGGTGGTCACGCTCACTTCGTCACGCGCTGGGCGTGGCTGTCGGTGGGTGCGGCCGTGGTCACGATTGGTATGAAGACGGTGGCCTACCTGCTCACCGGATCGGTTGGCTTGCTCTCCGACGCCCTCGAGTCCATGGTGAATCTGGTCGCCGCGGTGCTCGCACTCATCGCCATCTCGGCGGCGGCCAAGCCGGCTGACGCCAAGCACCACTTCGGCCACGGCAAGGCGGAGTACCTGTCGGCCGGTGCCGAGGGCGTGATGATCATCGTGGCCGCCGGCCTCATCATCTACGCCGCTGTCGACCGCCTGGTCAATCCCGCGCCGCTCGAGGATCTCGGCATCGGCCTGGCCATCACGTTCGCCGCTACCGCGGTCAACGGGGCGGTCGGCTTAGTGCTCATCCGCCAGGGGCGACAGCATCGGTCGATGGCCCTGGCGGCCGACGGCAAGCACCTCATGACCGACGTCTACACCTCCCTGGGCGTCATCGTGGGCGTTGCGCTGGTGTGGCTCACCGGGTGGCTGCCCCTCGACTCGATCGTGGCCATCGCAGTCGGCATCAACATCTTGTGGACCGGCTACTTCCTCGTGCGCAACGCCGGTCGGGGACTGCTCGATCACGCCCTGCCCGCCGATGACACCGACCGCGTCGTCGCGGTGCTGCAGTCCTTCGTCGACCGCTATCTGCCCGGCGACCTGGAGTTCCACGGTCTGCAGACCCGGGAGTCCGGCCGCGACCGGTTCGTCTCCGTGCACGTCCTGGTGCCGGGAGCCTGGACAGTCATGCGGGCCCACGATCTCGTCGAAGAGGTTGAAGAGGCGATACGCCAGGCCCTCCCTCACGCGCAGGTCCACACGCACCTCGAGCCCAGCGAGGACCCCCGGTCGCATGACGACTTTGACCACGGGCCGCGCGTGGTTCGTGACCAGGGAGCCTGACACCGCCGTTTGTGGGAGGTGTACGTCGTGCGTCTATCCTGGGCGGGCGGCGATGGCTGCGTACGGCCGCGGTGAGGAGTGAGCATGTCTATCCGGCTGGGCGACACCGCCCCCAACTTCAGTGCCGAGACCACTGAGGGCGTCGTCGACTTCCACGACTGGAAGAAGGGCTCCTGGGTCGTCTTCTTCAGCCACCCGGCCGACTTCACCCCCGTCTGCACCACCGAACTCGGTCGCACCTCGGCCCTGCAGTCGGAGTTCGACAAACGCGGCGTGAAGACCATCGCCATCTCCGTCGATCCCCTCGAGTCGCATCGCGGCTAGGCGGGCGACATCGGCGACGTGAGCGGCACCGACCTCAACTTCCCGATCATCGCCGATCCCGACCGCAGCGTCTGTGAGCTCTACGACATGATCCACCCGGGCGAGGGCGACACCTCGACCGTGCGCTCGGTCTTCATCATCGACCCCAACGACAAGGTGCGGCTCACGCTCACCTACCCCAAGTCGGTGGGACGCAACTTCGACGAGATCCTGCGGGTCATCGACGCGCTGCAGCTCATCGATCGCGCGCCCGTGTCGACGCCGGTCGACTGGCGCCCCGGCGACCGCGTCATCGTCTCGCCGATGATGTCGACCGAAGACGCGAAGGCGAAGTTCGGCCAGGTGGAAGAGGTCAAGCCCTACCTGCGCTGGACCGCGCAGCCGTAGGCGCTGCGCGCCGCACATCGTGCACGCGACGGCGCAGGTAGACGAGCACGAGGTTCGCGGCGATCCCCGGGATGGCTGGTAATAGCAAGCCCGGACCGAACGACGCGGTGAGGGCGAGCGATGCCGAGATGAGCAGCGGGCCGAGGAAGGCACCGGTCTGGTCCATCGCTTCGTGGATGGCGAAGGCCCAGCCGCGGCCGGTGACCACGCTGAGGACGAGCGCCGTCGCGCCGAGCGAGGCGAGGAACGGACCGTAGACGCTGCGGGCGCCCTCGTACACGATGTCGGCGAGGGCACTGACGACGCCCAAACCGACCACGAGGCGCATGGCGGTCAGCGGCGGACGTCGGCCTCGTGCACCGCCCGCCTGTAGGCATGCCCGATTGCCGACCGAAACGCGGTGCCAGGCCGCCGGCGGGCTGTGCGTGGCCTATGTCCTGGCCAACGAAGTGGCGAAGGTGGGCTGGCGGCGGGTGCGCGGGTGGAACGCGATCTAGGAGCGCATCGCCTTGAGGGTCCAGCGGGCCCGCAGGCGGCTGGTGATCTCGCCCTCGGCGTTGGCGATGTCGCAGAGGATGTCGAACTCCGGTCGCGAGCCCGCCTCGAACTGCTCGCGCGCGGCGGCGGCATCGGCATCGAGCCACGCGGTGGCGGTCAGATCGCCGCGGGCGATCGCGACGTAGTCCATGGTTGCCGTGGTCGGCAGCAGCACGGCGCGGTCCATCATGTCGCCGAAGGCGGCGATGGCCACGGCGCCCGTGGCCGACTCGGCCAGGGCGAACATCGCGGCGGCGTGCGGGCTGCCCACGTGATTGCGGTACTCCGGCTGGTCGCGCAGGACCACGACCGTGCGCTCGGTCGAGACCTCGACGTACTCCAGTCCCAGCGTCCCCACCATGGGGACGACCGAGTGCATGAGCGGGCCGATCTGGTCTCCAGGAATGCCGGGCATGGTCGGTCAGGCTAGCGTGCGAGACTCGTGGCGATGAACGACGTCGCCTCGCGCTATCCCTGGCCCGCGTCCGGGCGCTACGTGCGCGCCATGATGGTGATGGGCCTCGATGGTGCGACCGTCGGGCCCGACGGCGGCTCGCGCTCGCTCTCCGGCCCTGCCGACCTAGCCGCACTGCTCGCCATCCGCAGCCACTGCGATGCCGTCGTCATCGGAGCCGAGACGCTGCGCGTTGAGCGCTACAAGCCGTTCCGCGCCAAGCCCGAGTATCAGGAGAGTCGTGCCGAGCAGGGGATCGACATCGCGCCCCGGCTCGTGATCGTCAGCGCGTCCTTGAAGTTGCCCTGGGAGGAGCCGGTGTTTACCGAGTCGGCGCTGCGTCCCATCGTGGCAACTGTCGCTGGCCACGATGCCGACTGGCTGGCGCGGGCCCGTGACCACGCCGACGTGCTCGTTTCGCCCGGCTCGCGCGTGGATCCCGCGTGGCTCCTCGACGAGCTCTACGCCCTGCGCCTGCGCCGCATCGTGTGCGAGGGCGGGCGCGGCCTCCTCGCCTCGTTTGCCGACGCGGGCGTCATCGACGAGTGGGACGTCACCCTGTCGGGCCTTGCCGGATCGACCCGCTTCGGCGTGGCAGACGCGCACAGCGAGGACGGCTTCCTCTTCACGAGGTTCACCCGCGATGGCTGAGCCGCTGACCGGCGAGCAGATCGCCGCGTTGCACGCCGACCTGCCGGTGTGGCGCATCGAGGAGGGCATGCTCGTGCGCGATGTGCAGGCCCCGTCGTTCCCGATCGCGATCGACTACGTCGTGGCCATCAGCGCTGCGGCAGAGGAGATGGATCACCACCCGGACATCGACATCCGGTGGCGGCACCTTCGCCTGGCCCTCGTTACTCACTCGGCGGGCGGGCGCATCACCGATCTCGATGTCGCGCTAGCCCGCCGGATCGACGACATCGTCGGGTAGGTCCAGCCCGTCGATGAGGTCGTGGCGCTTCACGTAGGTCTGCACGAGCGCGAGGATCATCGCCCCGACCGGCACCGCCAGCAGTGCGCCCGCCACCCCGAAGAGGGCGGCACCGAGCAGCACGGAGACGAACCCGTAGGCAGGATGGACGTCGACGGCCTTGGCGCTGATCTTGGGCTCGATCGTGAGGTTTTCGATCTGCTGGTAGATCAGGGCATAGATCAAAACGATGAGCCCGAGCCACGGATTGCCGCTGAGCAGGCCGACGATGACCGGCAGGATGATGGAGATGTAGGTGCCGATCGTGGGCACGAACTGCGCGACGATGCCGGTCCACAGTGCCAGTGGCAGCCAGTAGGGCAGGCCGATGACGGCGAAGACGATGCCGCTGAAGAAGGAGTTGATGGCGGCCAGCACCGCGCGGGCGGCGACGTAGCGCCCGGTCTTGTCGGCGGTCGTGTCCCACACGTTCATGAACACGGCCTGGCTCTGCGGGGGCAGCATGCGAGCGACGTACTTGCGCACGCGCGGGCCGTCTGCCGACAGGTAGAACGCGATGAGGCCGAAGGTGAAGAGCCCGAAGATGCCGCCGAGCACCGACAGGGCGATGCCGAAGATGCCCCGGGCGGCCTCGCGGGCGATGTTGGAGATGGCCTCCTGATCGAGTCCGACCTGGGCGAGGATCTCCTGCTGAGTGAACGCCGTGCCGAAGGTCTGGTTGAACCAGGCCAGGCCCGATGCCGCGAG